>PDWI01012672.1_pt1 | contig 12279 bp, 10 predicted proteins | sample 1430891 | NCBI WGS metagenome assembly PDWI01 (sample SAMN01162508, study PRJNA174530) | Oral metagenome, whole genome shotgun sequencing project. | biome: Marine environment; feature: Marine mammal; material: Swab sample of the gingival sulcus; isolation source: swab sample of gingival sulcus...
CACCACCAGATTCAGCGGCAATTCCATGGCAATAGCCGCTTTCAGGCTGCCCAGTACACTGGCGGCTCCGCACATGTCGTACTTCATTTCATCCATTTTAGCACCGGGTTTCAAAGAAATACCGCCGCTGTCAAAGGTAATGCCCTTGCCCACCAGTGCGATCGGTGCATCACCTTGCTTGCCGCCATTGTATTGCAGAATCAGCATTTTTCCTGGTTCTGTACTGCCTTTACTCACCGAGACGAAAGCCCCCATGCCCATGGCTTCCATTTCGCTTTCATCCAGCACGTCCAGGGTGGTTTTGTCTGAACTATCCGCCAGCTGCTGTGCTGTTGCTGCCAGATAGATTGGTGTGCAAACATTGCCCGGAGTGTTACCGAGATCGCGACACAGCGCAACACCTGCCCCGACTGCCATACCGCGCTGTACTTCGGTACTGAAATCACCGGCTTCAGTGTGTGCAATCGTCCAGCTTGCCAGCGTAGCAGGTGTATCGTCCTTTTTACTTCTGTACGCCGAGAAGTCATACATAGCTTCAACCACAGCCTGTACAGCTTGCCGAACGGCGCTAGCACGGTACTCAATACACTCGTCAGTCAGAAAAGAGGCCACTGAAGTAATCTTTTTGGTTTTCAGTCGCTGTGCCGCACCCAGCGTTGCCTGTGCGAGTCGCTCCGGTGTCATCTTCGCCTGCTCGCCCAGACCAACCAGTAATACAGCTGTGTGGTATTGTGATCACCCTTGAAATCGCCCAGTGCCAGAAAAGTTTTCAACTTTCCCTGACTGCTGTCGTCCAGTTGTTGTGCGGCCGTTGACAGCTGACCGTCCTGATAAATCCCGACCACCACGCAGTCGGCATCGACGGCAGCAGCGTTGACAGCGGCCTGAAATGTGTATTGCATCGTATTCGTCCTGAATGATTGTTGTTGTAAACGGCTAGTGTAACAAGTACGCTAGTGGCTGAAAACAAGCTGCAAACACAACCTTTGAAAATCAATGGGTTACATTTAACTGGTTGAGCTTAGTCAGCTTTTACCCTGAAAATTATCAATCCACATCGACACCCGTTTTAAGGTGGTTTGTAACTGCTCACTCTTGACCGGCTTGGTCAGATACGTTGATGCACCGGCAATCACCCCCTGCACTTCATCCAGTGGCGAGGTCTTCGCACTCAGCATAATAATCGGCGTTTTCTTCAGCTCAGCACGTGAACGCATCTGGCGACAGGCTTCATAACCATCCATCCCCGGCATCACAATATCGAGGAAAACCAGGTCATAACGGTTAGCTGCGACTTTTTCCATTGCCTGTTCGCCATCTTCGGCAAAATCGGTACCGATACCGGCATCGCTTAGCTCCAATTCCAGCTGTTTACGGATAGCAGCACTGTCGTCAACAATCAACGCCTTGTACTGAAATTCTGCACCAGTCTCGGGAATCATAGCCTCCGGTACAAACATGATAGAGTCAGGTTCAGGTTCGCTTTCGACGATTTTATCAGTATCAGCCACTGGCTTAGCCTGAGTGTCAGCTAATTCCGGTTCTGCCTCAGTGGCCACCTCTATTTCTGCAATTTCCGTATTTTCGGCTTCCGTCAGGTCCGCCTGCAATAAAGCAACAGCATTATCTAGTGTGCGCATCACCCGGGTCACCAGCAATGGCCTTTCCATCAAGACATCATAGGGCTGGTCAGTATCTGCAGCTGCAATACGGGCAATCCGGCAACCATCTGGATTCAGCTGGGCAGAATCAACGGCGGCATCATCACTGACGACTACAATCTGTGCCTCCGGCAATGCAACCAGTTGATAATTTCGTCCCTGCGCACTGCCAAAGGTAATGACCCGATTAATCACTGCTGCCTCACGGGCAACAAGTTGGTGCAGATAAATACCGGTTACCGCTTCTGATTTAGCCATTATTATTTCCTGTTGTTTTCATTTGAGTCGCCAACCACTGCTGAACTTCCTGTGCTAACAATACTTCCTGTACCGGTTTAGTCAGATAGCCATCAACACCGGCCTGAGCCGCCAATTCACGGTGCTTGCGGGTGCCCCGTGAGGTAATCATTACCACCGGGATATGTTTCTTTTCCGGCCAGATGCGAATAGCCTGCGTTAGTTCCAGACCATTCATGCGCGGCATTTCCAGATCGGTCAACACCATATCGACCGCAATGTCATTCATCAGTTTCAGTGCATCCATGCCATCCACTGCGGTATGTACCCGATACCCCATGCCTTCCAGTATCAGGCGCATGGATTTGCGATTACTGAGCGAGTCATCCACTACCAGAATGGCGTACGCCGGTAACAGGCCAGCGGTTATATCATCATCATTGCTGGCTTCACACAGTTGCAGCGAGCCGTTTTCCAGCTCATAAAATAATCGTATCATATCCAGCACCGGAGCCACTGTACCATCGGCCAATACAGAGGCACCCTGAACACTGTGAATATCATTTAACCAGGGAGCCAGACTGCTGATAACAATATCTCGCGAGGGTAAAATCTCCTCGACGTACACGGCATGGAGCTGCTCAGCACTACGTATCAGCAGCAAGGTATGGGACTGCATCGGTTCCGGACTATGACCGTTCCAGTGTAACAGATCCGCCAGCTTCAGCACCGGCAATTGATAACGATCCGTTTCAATGTGCCAGCCCTGTTCATCCATAATATTTTCTTCTGGCGAAATATATAACAACTGCTCAATATTGTCAGCCGGGATAGCCAGCAAATGCCCGCCTGCCCGCACGACCAGGGCATGTGTCGCAATCAGTGTCTGCGGCAGATTGATGGTAAAGCGCATACCTTTTCCAGGCTGGCTCTCCAGTTGCAGAGTGCCACGCAATTGCTCAATGGCTGACTGAACCACATCCATGCCCACGCCACGACCGGAAATTTCACTCACCTCATCACGAGTACTGAAGCCAGGCAGTAAAACCAGACGCAACACTGCTTGATCCGGCAGTGGTTGATCTTGACTGATTAGCCCGCGTTCCAGCGCCTTTGCCCTGATCCGCTCGACATCCATCCCAGCACCATCGTCTGCAATGACTAAAGTGACATGACTACCCGCCTGCGAAAATTGCAGGCGAATCGTACCGGTCTCTGCCTTACCGGTCGCCTTACGCTGTGCCGGTGTTTCAATGCCATGATCGACTGCATTACGCAGCAGATGCAGCAACGGATCTGTCAGGCCGCGCAGAATATCAGCATCCACCTGCAGATCCTGGCCCTGAATCTCCAGCTGTGCCTGCTTGCCGGTTTTACGACAGGTTTCGCGTATAATACGCTCCATACGTGGCACCAGGTTATTCACCGGCGACAAACGCAGTCCCAGCACTGCATCACTAAGCTGCCGTTGTACCCGTTGCTGTTGATACAGTTCGTCGCTGAGCCTGCGAATGCTGCCTTGCAACTGTTGTACCAGCTCACGGCTGTCTGCGGCGGCCTCGGTCAGCAGACTGGTGGCGCTGTATAAATCGCTATACGACTCCATTTCCAGCTCGTCGGCCAGGCTCCCGGCGAATGACTTAGTCGGCTCCGATACTGTGTCGGTTTGCTTCTGCTGCTCAATCAGTCCCTCCAGCTCATCCAGATGCTGTCGAATCTGTTCATCCTGCTCATATAGCCGGTTACCCAGCGTACGCGCCTGCTGCAATACACCGGAGGTCTGACTGGTAGAAGTAATCAATTCACCAGTCAGGCGCAACAGTGACTGAATCCGCGCTTCATTCGGCAGGACAACTGCATAACGCTTATCCTTCACTTCACTTGCAACCGGCGCCGGTTCTGTGTTGTCAGCCACCGGCTCCTCACGCAGAAAGTCCGGCAATTCGGTTAATGGTTGCAAATCCGGTAGTTTGCCGGTCTCATCCGCAGCCGCATCCTGTAATATATCTACCCAGTCGGCCAGCGCCTGTAACAGATGTTCATACTCATCCGGCAATCCGGCGCCACTTTGCAGGTGGTCAAACAGGGTTTCCAGACAGTCTGCACTCGCCTCAAGATCATCACCCAGCCCCTCAGGCATCTCTGCCACCGGAATATCCAGCAGGTCTTCCAGACGGTGGGTAAAGCGGACGATAGGCTCAACACCAACCACGCTGCTGGAGCCTTTCAGTGTATGTGCCAGCCTGGCTGCCTGTTTTCGCTGCTGGGCATTATCTGCCCCGATAGCAATCAGCCGGATCAGTCGCGCCGCCTCGCTGACATGCTCCGGTGTTTCCTGCATATAGGCATCCAGTAACTCCGGATGTACATCGGCAGCAAAACCCAGCACAGGCTGTCCGGTATCATTATTATCACTGGCAACCTCCTCCACTTCATCCGTACTGTTTTCCTCCGGCGGACGCAGGCTGAGCAAAAAGGCCTGTAGCTGTTCCTGCGGTAATGCCTGTGGCCACAATGGATCATTCAGTTCAGTCATCAACATCGGTAAATGACTGACCTCTTCCGGTTCGCGGAATATCAGGGCGGTTATTTCCAGCCAGCTGAAATATTTACCGGCCTCCAGTAATTCTGTGGCTGATGCAGATTGCAGACTGCCGCTCACCCAGGTAATCAGCCCAGCCACCTCCGGCAGTTCAAACATCTCTGCCGCCATGCCAAGACGTTCGTACTCCTGCTGTACCTGCGAAAGCCACTGTTCCGCAGACATTAACTTGTCCGGAGTCGCCAGCTGCAAGGCCACCTCCTCCAGCTCTTCAGCAAAAGCGAGGCGCTCTTCTTCAGCTGCATTCATACTTCCACTCTCCCTGTACCGGCCAGCCTGACCAGCAAGCCCGGTGCAAAATATAGCTGGTTAGTTTTCCAGTTTAAATACCCGGACAGATTTCGCCAGACGCTGACCATAATCCGCCATATTGTGTGTCAGTCCGGTCAGTGATAACACTTCCTTGCCGGTATTTTGTGTCGCCTCCAGAATGCGCTGTGCACGAACCTGCAATTCCTGACTGATAGTGACCTGACCTGCTGAATCCGCAGCAATTTTTTCCACCGAACCGACCAGACGGGTAGTAGCTTCCAGCGTGGCATCCATCTGCTCAGCCGCCTGTTCAGCCAGTGCCGAACCATCAACCACTTCGGAAATGGTTTCGTCCATATTGCTGATGGTGGTATTCGCTTCCTGCTGGATATTTCTGACCAGTACTCCGATCTGCTCGGTCGATTCACGCGAACTCTCCGCCAGATGGCGGATTTCCTCCGCAATGACCGAAAAACCTCGCCCGGCTTCACCGGCTGCAGTTGCCTGCATATTTGCATTCAGTGCTAGCACGGTAGTGCGCTCCGCGATGGTGTTGATAATGTCAACAATACGGGAAATTTCCTGTGAACGCTCGCCCAGCCGTTTCAGACGCTTGCCGGTTTCCTGCACCGTACTGCGGATGCTGGCAATACTGCCCAAGGTACGCGATACCGACGCCTGTGCATTACGGGTGGCCGTTGAGGTCTGACCCGCCACCGCATCCGCCTGTTGTGCAGCAGCAGCAATGGAATCCAGCCGTTCCAGCATCGCGGTAAGCTGTTGATGGGCTTCCTCGGCTTCGCTGCGTTCCAGAACCGACAGTTTATTTACCGCCACCGCATGCTGGTTGACTTCTGCAGAGGTGGATTCAACCAGTTCTGCCACCTCCCGTACCTGCTTCAGGGTCAGGCCGGTATCTTCCGCCAGCTGATTAATTGCATCCGCCAGCGGGCCGGTCGCATCTTCTGTCACCACCGCACGTACCGTCAGGTTTTTATCACTCAGATCGGCCACCGCCTCCAGCAATGCAAACACGGAATTATTGAGCTGTTCGTGTTCTTCATTAACCCGTTTCTGGGTGTTAACCCGCTCCTCAATCATACCGTCAAAGGCATCACCCAGTTCCACCAGTTCATTATTCCCGGCCAGTTGCACCCGGGCATTCAGATCACCGGCAGAAATATCCCGGATAATACCGGTCAGTTTGCTGACCTGTGAGTCAATAGAACGGTAAATCAAAAATCCGAGCAGAGCCGCCAGCAACATTCCGATCACTGTCGAGACGGTAGCAATAATCAGAAACTGTCGTGCATCTGCCGTGGCCTGTTCAAAGTCCGCATAGGTCTGTTCCAGGTCATTCTTTAACTGTTTATGAATGACCTCTCGGGAAGGGGCAGTATCAGCACTCAGGTCATTTAACAGATACAATTTCAGTGCATTACGGTCTTTCCGCTCCAGTAACTCCAGACCATTGGCCATTACCTGTACTAGCCTGTTCATCGCCTGCAAGGTCTTCTCCAGTCCGGGATCAGCCGAACCACCGGACTGCTTGGGACGTTTAGCTTCTTTGTAACGCGGGATAGTCTCTTCCGAGAAAGTCTTACGTGCTTTTTCCAGTTTGCTGCGGCCTTCTGCCCAGGTCATGCTGCCGATAGATACCTCGTGCAACAGAATCAGGTAGTCACGCTGGGTACGGCGGATCAGCTTATTACCTGCATCAATGGCGGTAATCCGGTCACGGGTGGCAGCCAGTGCCTGCTCATCCAGATTCAGCGCAAAAATGGAACCGACCCCGATCAGCGTCAGTAATATCAGCGGTATCAGTACCAACAGATAGATGCGCTGTGCCACCGACAGGCGGTTTAATAATTCGCCACGATTTTTTTGTTTGTTCTCTACATTACTCATTTATACTAACCTTGCCATGTCATATGGACTCATTGATCGCAGTCCAGTTATCGTTATCCAACGTTCCCATTACGAGACTTTAACGCTTTTGCTTACCCAGCAATGTTCTGAATAAACGCCTGTGATCAGCCTCCAGATAGACACCATGATCTGTACTGCGGGTACTGCGAATCCATCCTGGCAAGCCCGGAATCCGTCCGCAGTCATTATCGGAATGACCAGCTTCCATCTGGACAGGCAGACTGTCACTACCGATAATAACCGGGTCGAATTGCTCATGCTTTAGCCATAACAGGTAAGGCTGCTCAGGCCGGTTCTGGTTCAACAGGATTTTATGCATATTCAGCACCGGAAATAATTCCCCCCGCACCCCGGCCAGACCCACACACCAGTCCGGCGCAAAGGGCACCGGGTAAATCCGATCCAACGTCAGTATTTCTGAACGAATAACGGCTTCCAGCATGATATAATAATCGCCCGTTTTATAGCAGAAAGTGCTCTGCTCCATCTTCACACTCCCGTTTTGTTGTCGTTATTGCTTATTTACACTCACACCGAATTCAGTGCCTGTATAATCTCTTCATCCGTATAAGGCTTCACCACATAAGCCGTTGCCCCCTGTTTTTCGGCCCATTTCTTATCCACCGGATTTGACTTACTGGACACCATAATGACCGGAATATGCCGGGTGACCTCATTACGTCGGATGGTGCGACAGGCCTTATAACCATCACCGTCCTCCATAATAATGTCCAGAAAAACAAGGTCAGGTTGATGCTCTTCCACCATTGTTGCTGCCTCATTACCCGAAGCAGCCCCAATGACGGTGTAGCCGGCTGCTTCCAGAATCCGTGTCAAATGAGTACGCTCGGTTAATGAGTCGTCTGCAACCAGAATAGTTTGTATTTTATTCATATTTTTCAGCTTTACTTACAGGACTGAATGTCCCGGAACTTGTAACTCATCCTCCGGAACCTATTGTTTTATCGATGCTTAAGCATAGTAAACTTTATCAAAAATGCAACAGCATCAGTTTACCGGACTGGATAGTAATGTATCAGAGTCTGACTGTGCAAAAACTCCGGATCAAGAACGTCATAGAAAAAATAAAACCAACCGCCCTGACTATTTTTTTGTGCTGACTTGATTCCTGACAAAAATATGATATATTAGAAAGTAATAATTTAACTATATTATTCAATATTAATTTGAACACAATCTTTTTATGGAGAATGACTATGCTTAGACTACGACACAAACTGGGAGACAACTACTCCCCGCTTTACTTCCTGTCTGCGCTGGGTGCCGGCGGGCTGGCAGTGAGCTTTTTTATGTATCTGATGTTTCTGACGCCCCATCCGGATACACCGATTCCCACTTTTGAATCTTGGATGACAGCGATTCAGCAGGATCATCCGGTAATGCAGACCATGATTGCCATTGCCATTACCGGCGTGGTGCTATTTTCTTTGTTACATATACGGGTATTGTTCTGGAATGTCCGTGAATATCTTCAGTTCAAGAAAACCGAGGCTTATACCCAGCTGAAGGCAAGCAATGCAGAAGTGCAGCTGATGGCAATGCCACTGACATTTGCCATGTCCATCAACGTCGGCTTTATTCTCGGTGCCTTGTTTGTACCGGGTTTGTGGACAGTGGTGGAATACCTGTTTCCACTGGCCATCCTGGCTTTTGCGGTGACCGGTTATTTTGCACTGGCTATCTTTATGCGTTTCTTCAGCCGGGTGCTGGTACATGGCTCGTTCGACTGCTCGCGTAATAATAACCTGAGTCAGATGCTGGCCATCTTTGCCTTCAGCATGATCAGTGTGGGTTTTTCTGCGGCGGCGGCTATGAGCCATACCAAACTGACTTCTGGTGTGGGCATTATCCTGGCCGTCATATTTCTGACCATTGCTGTTTTACTGGCAGTAACCAAGTTCGTATTGGGTTTCCGGGCCATGTTTGAGCACGGTATAGATCGTGAAGGCGCGGTATCATTGTGGATTATTATCCCGATCATTACCCTGACAGGGATTACCCTCTTCCGCATCGGTATGGGCATGCATCATAATTTCGGTGCCGAGGTTCACCCCATCCACCAGTTGGCCATGTTCGCCAGCTTCGGGGGTGCGCAGTTATTGTTCGGTGTGCTGGGTTATATGGTGATGAAAAGACTGGGTTACTTCAAGGATTATATCCACGGACAGGCGAGAAGTATCGCTTCCTACGCATTAATCTGCCCCGGTGTTGCTGCCTTTGTCATGGCCTTCTTTTTCATCCATATCGGTCTGGTTCGCAGTGGTCTGGTTGATAAGTATTCGGTGACCCACATGATTCTGCTGGCACCGCTGTTGTACTTGCAGGTAAAAACCATACTGACCCTGTTTAGGCTGAACGGTAAATTGTTGAACCGTGAGCAGACTGAGCCAGGCACTCCGGCCATGAGCAGTTCATAGGCTCATAAATTGGTTATATAACCCTTATCGCCATCGCTGACACGATGGTTAATCCCCTCTCCCCTTTTCAAGGGGAAAGGGAGTGTCAGTGGGCCAATGAGCAGTGATTCAGTGTCCAATGGGGAGAGCACACCACATGGAAACCAACAGCACTGCTACTCAAGCGCTTTTCCGGCAATCGTGATGCTTCGTGTAGACAATGGATAAGGCACCGCAATAAATCGGGGCAGCGGTGATGTGCGACGAGGAGGGTGACTATTCCACCCTCCAGATGGATGGTGCGGTCGCCTACAGACCTATGGTTTGATCTTTAAATGCCACCATTTCTATTTCACTCAGCTTGTCCGTGCCATCTCGGCCGCTCACTTTATCAGTAATGGTCGTCACGCCACTATTGGCATCTGTGTTGATGGTGTAATCCGACAAGTTACCACTGAATTTTGCAGTATCGCTGCCAGCACCACCGATCAGCACATCATTGCCCTTACCACCGGTCAGGGTGTTATTGCCGTTGTTGCCGGTCAAGCGGTTGTTCTGGTCATTGCCGGTCAGGTTGGAATCAAAGGCCAGTGAGAACGTACCGTTGAAAGCCGGATCAAGACGTGCAGTATAGGTTACCCAAGGGCTAAAGAATTTCAGATTGGATGGATCAACCAGCTTCCAGCCCTCAGGATCTTTAGTCTTTATCTCATCGCGGGTTTTTGCCGTATATATTCCCCGCATGCCGCCTGTACCGCCTGTCCATGCCCCCCAGTAGCCGTAGTAACTATCAATGACGGATGCCAGGTACTCCTGGGTCAGGCTGTTTTCCGCTTTCAGTTCGTTATACCAGCTGGTGTCATTCTGTGCCCACAGCCCCTTGCCACCATCCCAGGTCGGCTTCGCATTATTGGTTGCGCGGCGTATTTCCTTTTGATAAGTGTTGGTCAACACACCCGGCTGGGTACGCATCCCGGTGGTTTTCATAATCATTGTTAATGTAAGCTGTGCTGCCTTCAACCACATTTTCGGTCTGGTAGAGTGGTTGTCCTCCATTGACTACCGGAGTTCCGGTATCTGAGCCGTTTAGTAACATCAGTTCGGCATTATTATTCGCCATCTGATTGGCAATCGCTGTTTTATCCGCACCGTACTGAGAACCCGGTACATTGGTTAGGTAGAACTCCAGAATGCTGCGCGCCCGAATCATCTGCTCGTTGGTGATTTTATCCTGAGCGTAAATATGGATAGGTTTGCCATTGGGGGCGGTGACTTTCGTGTATTTACACAGTGCATTTTTATAGGCACTGCTGGCTGAGGCGGGTAAGGCGGTGATACCCAATGCTGTTCCCGTGATAATATCATTCGCACATGCAGAAGTTTCGGTGCCTGTTCCGGTATTAGTCCCGGTATTGGTGCCTGAGTCGTTTGAATCAGAACAACCAAATACCAACAGGCTGCTCAGGATTAATGCGTATAAAGGATTCAGTTGCATAGCATAAATCTCATTTGATTAGTAATGGATCACGATGCTAGCAAATTACTGTTTAATTTTCTGTCTGAGCATTGTCAGTCAATGTCAGTAATTGTAAGAAATGCAGTCGGGTGATAAACGGGTTGTCTGATTACCCCCGACAGTTTTAACTTTTCCCGCTCATTTTTCCTGATACAATCCGCGCATGTCTGGAAATACGTTTGGAAAATTATTCACTGTCACCTCCTTCGGTGAAAGTCATGGCCCCGCAATCGGGTGTATTGTCGATGGTTGCCCGCCGGGAATGGTACTGGCGGTTGAGGATCTGCAACTTGATCTGGATCGGCGCAAACCGGGACAGAGCCGCCACACCACCCAACGGCGTGAAGCGGATGAGGTGCAGATTTTATCCGGGGTATTTGAGGGTAAAACCACCGGCACACCGATTGCTTTGCTGATTCATAATACCGACCAGCGCTCCAAGGATTATTCGAATATCCTTGATCGTTTCCGCCCCGGTCATGCTGATTACACCTATTACAAAAAGTACGAGGTGGACGTTCTTCGGCTCGGGAAACCGCAATGCGAGTGGCCGCCGGGGCAATTGCCAAAAAATATCTGCAACAACGCTATGGTGTCATCATTCGCGGTTATCTGTCACAACTGGGCCCGATTCAGGTCGAAAGCATTGATTGGGACGTAGTGGAAACCAACCCGTTTTTCTCCCCGGATGCTGGTAAGATCGCGGCAATGGCAACCTATATGGATGCACTGCGCAAGGAGGGTAATTCCGTGGGGGCGAAAATTACCACCGTTGCCCAAGGCTGTCCTCCCGGCTGGGGTGAACCGATTTTTGACCGCATTGATGCCGATATTGCCCATGCGATGATGAGCATTAATGCCTCGAAAGGGGTGGAAATCGGGGCCGGATTTGCCGCAGTAACACAGAAAGGCACGGAACACCGTGATGAGATAACAATGGCGGGTTTCAGGCAGAATCAGGCCGGTGGTACACTGGGTGGGATTACTTCCGGGCAGGATATTGTCGTACATACGGCCTTTAAACCCACCTCCAGCATGCGCATTCCTGGCGAGACAATCAACCTCGATGGTGAACCAGTGGAAGTGATTACTAAAGGTCGCCACGATCCCTGTGTCGGTATTCGGGCCACGCCGATTTGTGAGGCAATGCTGGCGATTACACTAATGGATCATGCCTTGCGGCACCGGGCGCAGAATAGGGATGTAGTGACGGAACTGGCTGATATTCCGGCTCAGGCTCCACAATAATCCATTTATTCTTCACCGGCCGCCTGTATTCAGGCCTGTCATGTTGGTCGCCGTGATGAAAGCGGTGCCGGGGGCATTGTGGGCCAGCTCACCAACTGGTATATCGTCAGTGTGCGGTCTGCTATACGGACTTTTGGGCAGCCTGCGGATGTGTTTTGCCGGGTACGCGCCACCGGATAGTAGGCAAGGAGACCCGGACAGACCAGCCATATTGAACGCCTGAACAACACCTTACGGCAGCACATGGCCCGCCTGGTGCGCAAAATAATTGTCATTTTCCAAAAAGCTGGAAAACCACATGGGAGCCATCTGGTTATTGGTCGTGCCTCACTTTAGTTGAAAGCTAACTTTGTTACACGACAGCTTTTCTCTATGGATGAATCACGATGGCTACAGTCGAAGTTGAATGCAGAGCCT
>PDWI01008303.1_pt1 | contig 12278 bp, 12 predicted proteins | sample 1430891 | NCBI WGS metagenome assembly PDWI01 (sample SAMN01162508, study PRJNA174530) | Oral metagenome, whole genome shotgun sequencing project. | biome: Marine environment; feature: Marine mammal; material: Swab sample of the gingival sulcus; isolation source: swab sample of gingival sulcus...
TGAAGTTGAAAAAAAAGAAGAACTTGTTGAAATATTGCAAGATTTGAACTCTAATAAAAAAGAATTTATGTTAATTGGAAATGGCTCTAATTTAATATTTTTAGATGAGGGATATAATGGTAAAATCATAAAATTAATAGGAGACTTTAGACAGATAGAAGAACTTGAAGATGGAAGATATAAAGTTGGTGCTGGAGTTTTGATGAAAACAATGTCAAATAAAGTGGCAAAAAATGCACATTCTGGATTTGAGGCTTTAGGAGGAATTCCTGGAACAATCGGAGGAGCTTTGTATATGAATGCAGGAGCTTATGGTAGTTCAATGGAAGATGTGGTTGAAACGGTTACTGTTATTTCTAGTGATGGAAAAAACATAAGAACTCTTAAAAATTCAGATATGAATTTTGGATACAGAAAAAGTATTTTGTCAGAGACTAATGAAATTGTATTGAGTGCAGTTATAAATTTAAAGAAAGATGATATTGACCAAATACAAGAAAGAGTTAGAGATTATGCAAAAAGAAGAAGAGATAAGCAACCAATAGAGTATCCTAGTGCAGGGAGTTTTTTTAAAAGACCAGAAGGATATTTTGCGGGAGCATTAATAGAAGAAGCAGGGCTTAAAGGTTATAGTGTTGGAGATATTGAAGTTTCAACTAAACATTCTGGTTTTATAGTTAATAAGGGAAACGGCACAACAAAAGATATTATAAAGCTTATGAAATTTGTTCAAAACAAAGTATATGAAAATTCAAATGTGAAGTTGGAAAGAGAAGTTAGGATTATTGGATATGAAGAAGATTAATTGGAATGAATATTTTGACAATTACAAAATGACATTTGACTATCACACTCATACTATTTTTTCTCACGGCAAGGGTACAATTGAAGAAAACGTTAAAAAAGCAATAGAGCAAGGTTTAAAAGCAATTGCAATATCAGACCACGGACCGGGTCATTTGACCTATGGTGTAAAAAGGTCGGATTTTCCTTTGATGCGAAAAGAAATTAAAGAGTTAAGGATAAAGTATCCTGAAATTGATATTTATCTTAGTGTAGAAGCCAATATTATATCAAAAGGCAATCATTTGGATTTAAAAGAGAAAGAAAAAGAGCAATTTGATTTTATTATAGCAGGTTATCATTATGGGATTTTAAATGGCTATTGTATGCAAAACTGGATAGAACGTCATACTAACCAAAAAGAACTTTTTGGTAAGAAATTAATGCTAAAAAATACAGATATGACAGTAAAAGCTTTATATGAAAATAAGATTAAAATTTTGACTCATCCTTGCGATAAAGGAAGATTTGATATAGAGGCAATATCTAAAGCTTGTGAAGAGACTGGAACTTGGATGGAAATTAGTACTTGGCACGATAATTTGACAGTAGAAGAAATAAAAGCATCACAAAAATATGATGTAAAATATGTTATAAGTAGCGATGCTCATACAGTAAATCGTGTGGGAAGTTATAGAGGTGGAATAAAAAGAGCTGTTAAAGCAGGATTAGATTTATCTAGGATTGTTAATATAGAAAGAGTATAGAGTGTTATTATATAAAACGATATTAAATGATGGAGTTTGGTCTCAAGAGATTGAAAAATCAAAATTTATTACTCACATAAAAAATGTTAATAGTAGAGAAGAAGCTGATGATTTTATTAAACAGATAAAAATGAAATATAAGGATGCAAATCATAATGTGCCAGCTTTTATAATTGGAGCTAAACAAGAGTTAAAATGGGCAAGTGATGATGGAGAACCAAGCGGTACTGCTGGAATGCCTATTTTAAGAGTTCTGGAAGGAATTGGAGTTACTAATATTGTAGTTGTTATTACTAGGTATTTTGGCGGGATTAAGTTAGGAACGGGTGGACTTGTTAGAGCTTATACAACATCTACACAAGGTGGAATAGAAAGTTTAGGAATAGCAAGTGTTTGTAAAATTAAAAAAAATACTATTGAAACGAATTATAGTGATTTTAACAAGATACAGTCATATTTTAATGATAAGAATATAGTGATAAAAAACATTCAGTATATGGAAAATATAGTATTTGATTTAATAGTTAAGCCCGAAGAAGAACAAGATGTTATTGAAACTGTTGCAAATTTGACTTCTGGACAATATAAGTTGATTTCTGAAAAGGAAGAACTAGAAAAATTCAAATGTGAAAAATAGACTTGAAGATGGTTCTAAAAAATAACAATTGTCAATACAGAAAATTTATGTTATAATAAACAAGTTGTGAAAATGTTGGAATTTGATTTCATAATATTTTTCAACAAAATCCAAAAATATGTTGACATTGTTATTATGATTTGTTATTATAATTTAGCGATGTTAAACATCAGTATGGCGGTGTAGCTTAGTTGGCTAGAGCGTCCGGTTCATACCCGGAAGGTCGGTGGTTCGAGTCCACTCGCCGCTACCATATTGTGGGCGTATAGCTCAGCTGGGAGAGCACCTGCCTTACAAGCAGGGGGTCATAGGTTCGAGCCCTATTACGCCCACCACAATTTTGCGGCCTGGTAGTTCAGTTGGTTAGAATGCCAGCCTGTCACGCTGGAGGTCGACGGTTCGAGTCCGTTCCAGGTCGCCAATTTTATATAACATATTTTATATGGTGGGTATCGTCAAGTGGTTAAGACACAGGGTTGTGGCTCCTGTATGCGTGGGTTCGAATCCCACTATCCACCCCATTAAAAATAAATATGGCGACATAGCCAAGCGGTAAGGCAGAAGTCTGCAAAACTTTTATGCCCCGGTTCAAATCCGGGTGTCGCCTCCAAATTTAAAATAAACCTTGGGGTATCGCCAAGTGGTAAGGCAATGGATTCTGATTCCATTATGCGCAGGTTCGAATCCTGCTACCCTAGCCAAGGATAAATTATAGTCGATGTTGTCGGCTCTTTTTTTATGTAAAATAAAATTTTTATTTCTCATTTTGGTATTTTGATTTAATTATGTTATAATATCAAAGATAAATAAAATGAATATTAATGTTGAAGGAGCTTTGTATGAAACCTAAATATAAGCGTATACTTTTGAAAATTAGTGGAGAAGCACTAGCTGGAGAAAAAGGATTTGGAATTTCTGAAGAAATGACTGAAAATGTAGCAAAACAAATTAAAGAAGTTCACGATTTGGGAGTAGAAGTAGCAATAGTAGTTGGTGGAGGAAATTTTTGGCGTGGTAGAAGTAGCCAAGATATGGACAAGGCAACAGCAGATTATATGGGAATGTTAGCAACAGTAATGAATGCTTTAGCCCTACAATCAGCTTTGATTAATCAAGATGTAAAAGCAAAGGTAATGACATCAATTGAAATGAGAGAAATTGCAGAACCTTATGCAAGAATGAAAGCAATTAGTCGTTTAGAACATAAAGATGTAGTGATTTTTGGAGCTGGAACAGGTAGCCCATTCTTTACAACTGATACGACCGCAGCTTTAAGAGCAGCTGAAATTGATGCAGATGTTTTACTATTAGCAAAGAGCATTGACGCAGTTTATTCTGCTGATCCAGAAGTAGATAAAGATGCTGTTAAATATACTGATTTAACTTATCTTGATATAGTTGAGAAAGATTTAAAAGTAATGGATTTAACTGCAGCAACTTTATGTAAGGATAATAATATTAGAATTCAAGTTTTTGCAATAGCAGAAGATGGTAATGTTATGAAAGCTGTTTGTGGAGAAAATATAGGTACGCTTATAACAAATTAAAATTGTATCTACTGTATATTATAGAATTAAATATGAGTGTTGAAATTAAGAGAATAAATAGATGATGGAGGAAATAATGAGTACACACGCAGAGTTAGAAGTAAGAGTAAAGAAAACAGCAGAAAAATTAAGATTAGATTTAGGAGCAGTAAGAGCAGGAAGAGCAAATCCAGCATTATTAGATAAGGTAACTGTTGATTATTATGGATCTCCTACACCATTAAAAAATATTGCAAATATTTCAGTTCCAGAACCAAGAACTTTACTTGTTTCACCTTTTGATCCAAGTTCGATTCCAGAAATTGAAAAAGCAATTGTAGCATCAGAATTAGGTATAACACCAAGTAATGATGGAAAGGTAATTCGTCTAACTATCCCAAGCTTGACAGAAGAAAGAAGAAAAGAACTTAGCAAGATGGTTAAGAAAATGGGAGAAGAGTCAAAGGTTGCTGTCAGAAATATTAGAAGAGATGCAAATGACAGTATTAAGAAGTTAGAAAAAAATGGTGAAATTTCAGAAGATGAATTAAAGGTTCAACTAGATGAAGTTCAAAAAGTAATTGAAAAAGCAGTAAAAGAAATAGAACAAATTGTTGAAGTTAAAGAAAAAGAAATACTAGAAGTATAAAGTAATAAGGTTGTTTCGAGGAATTGAGGCAACCTTGAATTTTAATTAGAAAAGAGAAGTATATGTCAAAAAAAGAAAAAAAATTACCAACCCATATAGGAATTATTATGGATGGGAATGGAAGATGGGCAAAGAAAAAGCTTTTGCCTAGAGTAATGGGGCATAATGCGGGTATGAAGTCTATGCAAGAAATTATAAGATGTGCTTCAAATATTGGTATTAAATATCTAACAGTTTATGCTTTTTCAACTGAAAACTGGAAAAGAACACAAGAAGAAATTGGTGGCATATTTTCTTTGTTAGTAAAATATGTTAATTTGAATTTAGAAGAATTAGTGGAAGAAAATGTCAAAGTTTGCATTTTGGGTGATTATTCTGTTATACCAAAAGATGCTAAAAAAAGTTTAGATAAGACGTTAGAAGAAACTAAAGACTGTACAGGAATGCAGTTTAATATTGCATTAAACTATGGTGGACGAGATGATATTGTTCAAGGGGTAAATAAGTTTATTAAGAACAATCCTAATAAGGAAATTACAGAAGATGAATTGAGTAAATACTTATATACAGGAACTATTAATAATGATATTCCAGATATGGATTTAGTAATTAGGACTAGTGGAGAACAAAGACTTTCAAATTTTCTTTTATGGCAAAGTGCTTATAGTGAGTTTGCTTTTACAAAAACTCTTTGGCCAGATTTTACACCTGATGAATTTAAAGATATGATAGATGATTATATGGGAAGAGAAAGACGCTTTGGAGGTAGAAATGAAAACTAGAATTTTAGCAGGAATTGCAATGCTTCCATTACTATTAGTCGTATATTTTGGTGGAGCAGTATTGCAAGTTGCGACTTTATTAATAGCAGTAATAGGAACTAGAGAATTGTATAAAGGTTTAGAAAATATAGATATAAAACCAAGTTATATTGTAGGATATATATCAGCAGGCTTATTATTTACAGTAGGCGTTTTATCCTCTTTTGATTATATTTTTGTTATGCTTTGGCTAGTAATTTCTGTTATGGCATCGTCTTTTTACCTTTTTAATTTAAAACAAAGAAATATACAAGACTCACTAGCTACAATTTTGGGAATAGTGTATGTGATTTTTTTTTCATACCACGTAGTTTTAGTAGATTCTAATAGTGAATTTTCTGATTTTATTTGGATAATTTTGATTTCAGCATTTGGAACTGATGTTTTTGCTTATTTTACAGGTGTATTTTTCGGTAAACATAAGCTTTGTCCCGATTTGAGTCCTAAAAAAACAATAGAAGGAGCGATTGGTGGACTTGTTGGAAGCGGTATTTTATGTGGTATATTTCTCTACTTTGTAATGCCTAACTATATTATAGATGGAATTATTTTAGGTATAATTGCATCTATATTTTCAATGCTAGGAGATTTAACTGCTTCAGCATATAAAAGAAAAATGGGAATAAAAGATTATGGAAATTTAATACCAGGTCATGGTGGTATTTTAGATAGGTTTGATAGCGTTTTATTTACAGCACCAGTAGTTTTTTACTATATAATGATTGTGTTAATATAAATAGATGGGATAATAAAATGAAAAAAATTAGCATATTAGGTTCAACTGGTTCGATAGGAACTCAAACTTTAGAAGTTGTAAGGGAAAATCTCAAAGATTTTAAGATAGTCTCACTTGCTTGTGGTAGTAATATCAAATTGATTTTAGAACAAGTGATTGAATTTAGACCAGAGAATATAGCTATAAAATTTCAAGAAGATAAAGATAAAATAATAGACGCTTTAAAAAGCTTAGAAGTATCAGAAAACTATAAGCCTAATATTTATTTTGGAGAAGAGGGTTTAATTAAAGTTGCAGAAGATAATTCTGAATTGATGGTAAACGCTTTGATGGGTATGAGAGGCTTGATACCTACATATAAAGCTATACAAAAAGGTAAAGATATTGCTCTTGCAAACAAAGAAACTTTAGTTGCTGGAGGAAGTATTATTATGAAACTTGCAAAAGAAAAAGGTGTGAAGATTTTACCTATTGATAGCGAACATAGTGCAATATTTCAATCTTTGATGGGAAATAAAAGTAAAGATATTAAAAAGATTTTTTTGACAGCTTCTGGTGGACCTTTTAGGAATATGCTTATAGAAGATTTTGAAAAAATAACAGTAGAAGATGCACTTAAACATCCTAATTGGAGTATGGGTCAAAAAATAACTATTGATTCAGCAACTATGATGAATAAAGGTTTAGAAGTTATAGAAGCAAAGTGGCTGTTTGATTTAGAATTAGACCAAATTGAAGTGCTTGTTCATCCACAAAGCATACTTCATTCTGCCGTAGAATATATAGATAATTCAGTAATTGGGCAGATGGGATGTCCTGATATGAAAGTCCCAATTAGTTTAGCTTTAGGTTATCCAAATAGAATTCAAAATAATGAAAAGTCTTTAAATTTTTTTGAAGAAGGTAGTACATTTACTTTTGAAAAGCCTAGATATGATACGTTTCCTTGTCTATTAATTGCTTATGAAGCTGAAAGATTAGGTGGAACATATCCAGCGGTGATGAACGGTGCTAATGAAGAAGTCGTAGAATTATTTTTACAAAAGAAGATTAAGTTTACAGATATACCTAAAATAATTAAAAAGGTTATGGAAAATCATAAGAAAATAGAACAGCCAAATTTAGATGAAATAATAGAAGTTGATGATTGGGCAAGAAAAGAAGTTAAAAGAATTATTTTATCAAGTTAGTAATGACTTTAATACTCTATTATGGTATTATAATGATTGCTTAAAAAGGAGTTTAAAATGCTAATAATTGAAAAGATAAAATCTAATGTTGAAAAATACCCTTTACAAAAGGTTATGATTTCAAATGAAAAAAGTTTAACATATAAAGAATTTTGGGAAAAATCAGAAAAAGTAGCACTCTATTTAGAAAAAATACTTGGAAATAATAGAAATCCGATAGTTGTATATGGTCATAAAGACCCTATGATGCTAGTATTATTTATTGCTTGTGCAAGAACAAATAGAGCGTATTGTCCTGTGGATATTTCTATGCCCAAAGAAAGGGTTATGGATATTGTAAATATGGTAGGTAATAAGGTTGTATTATCTACTTTAGTAGAAAATAATTCCATAGATGATGATTATAAAGTAGTGTCTTTAAAAGATATTGAATTAATTTGTAATGATGATTTGAACAATAGCTTAGATTCTAATCTTGCAGGTAAAGATGATGATATATTTTATATTATCTTTACATCCGGAAGTACAGGAAAACCAAAAGGTGTAGAGATTAGCCATAGAGCATTATCAAACTTTACAAATTGGTCAACTACTTTGGGGGAAGAAAATTTTGATTTAACAAAAGAAATGAAAGCTAAAAAAGTATTCTTAAATCAAGCACCTTTCTCTTTTGATTTATCTGTTATGGACGTTTATACTTCATTAGCATCAGGAAGTACAATTTATTCTTTGACCAAAGAAGCTCAACAAGATGCTTCAAAAATGATAGAAACTATTAAACAAGGTAATATAAATTACTGGGTTTCTACACCATCTTTTGCTGATATGTGTTTAGCAAATAGAGAGTTTAATCAAGATTTAATGCCAAATATAACTGCATTTTTATTCTGTGGAGAAAAGTTGACTAAAAGTACAGCTAAGAAATTGCTAGAGAGATTTCCTAAGGCAAAAGTTATAAATACATATGGACCAACAGAATCAACAGTTGCTGTTACTGATATAGAAATAACAAAAGAAATGTTAGAAGATGAAAAAGAGTTACCAATTGGAAGGACTAAAAAAGGCACAGAGATAAAAATAGATTCTGAAAATGAAGAACTTTTGATATATGGAGATACTCTTAGTAAGGGATATTATCAAGATGAAGAAAGAACTGATAAAGCTTTTCAAATAGATGAAAATGGAAACAGATTTTATAGAACTGGCGATTCAGGATATTATATAGATGATGTTTTGTATTACAAAGGAAGAATTGACTTTCAGATAAAATTACACGGATATAGAATTGAATTAGGAGATATAGAATCTAACTTAATGATGTTAGATGGAGTTAGTTTAGCAGCAGTACTTCCAAAGATGAATAAAGAGGGAAAGATAAGGCATTTAGTAGCCTTTATCGTAAAAGAAAATACTGAGGGAAGTTTTGAAGATGGTAAAGAAATTAAAGCTTTGTTAAAGAAAAAGTTGCCTGATTATATGGTTCCTAAGAAAATAGTCTTTTTAGATAATTTTCCAATGACAACAAATGGAAAAACAGATAGAAAGAAATTGGAGGAAAAATTATAATGACCTTATTTGGAGATTATTATTTTTTTACGGTTGTAGCGGTGTTACTTGTTCCAGCAATAATACTTGGATTTATGGAAAAGAATATAAAATATTATGGATTTTTTATAACCTTAGTATTTATATATCTATCGATGGAACAAAGTCCTGAAAGTATTATAAATTTAGGAGTATATTGTATTTATGAGCTGATATTAGTTAAAGCATACCTTTTTGTTGTGAAAAATAAAGGACGAAATTACCATATTTACATATTATCTTTATGGCTTTCATTACTACCACTTATAATTTGGAAAATTTCTGCATTTGCTGGAATGAATGATGGACACGGTTGGTTTGCATTCTTAGGAATTTCATATATGACTTTTAAGACTGCACAAATGATAATAGAAATATATGATAATTTGATAGAAGAAATAAATTTATTTGAGTTTATATACTTTTTGATTTACTTTCCAGCTTTATCTTCAGGGCCTATTGATAGAAGCCGTAGATTTCATAAAGATATGGAAGTTGCACCAACAAGAAAAGAATATATAGATATGTTAGGTGATGGACTTTTAAAAATATTTATCGGATTATTTTATAAGTTTGTCTGTGCAGTAGCAATGTATCAATCAATGATTTGGTTAGGCGATAATAGTGAAACTTTATATTGGTGGAATCATTTATTATATATGTATAGTTATGGATTTTACTTATTCTTTGATTTTGCAGGATATAGTTCAATGGCAATTGGTGTAAGTTACATTTTAGGTGTAAGGTTACCAGAAAACTTCAATAAACCATTTATTAGTAAAGATATGAAAGAATTTTGGGATAGATGGCATATTAGCTTATCATATTGGTTTAGAGATTTCATCTTTTCAAGATTTATGATGAAAGCATTGAAAAATAAATGGTTCAAAAATAGATTAACAGGAGTTTCTATTGGATTTATAATTAATATGAGTATTATGGGTATTTGGCACGGATTAGATATTTTCTATATTATGTATGGATTGTATCACGGTATACTTTTAGCTTTAACAGAAGTTTATCAAAAAAAATTCAAATTTCATAAGAAACATAAGAAAGACGGATGGTATACTTTTTTAAGTTGGTTTGTAACTTTTAATTTAGCAATATTTGGATTTTTCATTTTTTCAGGACGATTTACAGAATTGATAGGATTATCATAATTCAAAGATAAAATGAAAAGATGTTGTGAAAAGCAGTTAGAACTATGTATAAAAAGTATATATTAAAAGTCAAAATAGATATAAAATATAAATTTAATTATGATATAATAAGTATTATTTAATCGTTTTAATTAAGATAAGAATTATAGAGGATAAATAGAGGATAAGATGGAAAAGAAAATATTAGATATATTAGCAGAAATTTGTGATGATGATATTGTAAGAGAAAACTTAGATATAAATTTATTGGATGAAGATTTAATCGATTCACTAGATTATATTGAAATTCTCTTAGAGATAGAAAATGCGTGTGATATTGTAATGTCTCCTACGGAGTTTACAAGAGAAGAAATGGATACACCAAGAAAAATAATTACACAGGTAGAAGCGAGATTAAAATAAATGAAAAAGATTGCAAGTTTTATCACAGCTTTAATATTATTCTTACTAGCTGTTATAATTATACATTTTAGTATTGCAACCAGTTTAAAAACAGAAAGTAAAGGATTTGGAACGTGGATAAATCCTTATAAAGATTTATCTTATAGTGCTGTAATAAATAATTTAAATGATGATACATATATGATGTTAGGGTCATCAGAATTCCAACACGGAAAAGATACAAAATATCACCCAGAAGAAATGTTTAGAAGTATGGGATTAGATGTTATGTGTATAGGGGCTGCTTATAATCAATGTTTATCTCACGCTATAACATTAGGAGCAGTAGCACCAGAACTTAAAACTAAAAAAGTTCTTTTGATACTTTCTCCTGCGTGGTTTGATAAAAAAGGCGTCAGAAAGAATGGCTTTTCAGTTAGATTTTCTGAATCTGAGTATATGGAAATGCTAAAAAGTCCACTACTTTCAAAGGCTTTGAAAGAAAAAATTGCAAAAAGGACATATAGTTTATTAGGAAAAGCACCAGCTTTAAGAGATAATGTTGAACGATACAATAATATTATTTTAGAAAAAGATGGAAACTTACTTGAAAAAGTCTATTTTGATACAAAAAAAGCAATTTTAAATGAAAAGGAAGCTGTAAATATCAATGCACTTTGGAAAGTAATAGGAAAACCAAAATATGAAAAATTTAAAAGAAAAGGTAAAGTAACCGGTAAGGTTCCTAACTGGGAAGAATATAAGGTTGAAGCAGATGAAGAATTTAATAAAACATCTAAAAATAATCCTTTTCATATGAGAGATCGTATATATAAGCATAAATTTAAGGCGGTTATAAAAAAACAAAAAGGAGCGATGTCTAAGAGAAAGTTCTGGAAAGAGTCTCCAGAATATAAGGATTTAGACTTGTTTTTTCAAGTTTGTAAAGCCACAGATATGGAAGTACAAGTAATATTATTACCAATAAATGGATATTGGTATGATCATACAGGATTTAAAGAAGATGCTAGAAATATGTTACCAGGTCAAATAAAAGAAGTAGCAGATCAATATAGTAATGTTAATTTTGTTAGTTTCTTTGATAGAGGCTATGAACACGGATTTTTAGAAGATGCATTTCATCCAGCAGGAAAGGGGTGGACTGAGATAAATGAAAAAGCCTATAAATTTTTCACAAAAAATAAAAAATCTAGCATATAAGATTTTATCAAAAGAATATTTTATTTATACAGGTATTTTCTTTTGTATAATGATGGCGTTATATTTGACTATGGTATTTGCAGGAATGGCAAATACTCCTAAGTTTACTTATGCAGAATTTTAAATTTTAGGAAATAGTTAATCTATAATATTTATTAAAGATATATTAAATTTAATAATAAGACAATTAGATGGTGCGTTAGAATACTAACTGCACCATTTTTTATAGGAGTAAGAGATGATAAAGGAAATAAAAAAAGGCGATGTTATAACTATAAAAATAATAGATATGACAGATGATGGAAAAGGAATAGGTAAAGAAAATAATTTAATAATCTTCATCGAAAATGTTGTTATTGGAGATTTGGTAAAAGTTGAACTTGTAAAGGTTAAAAAAAATTATGCAATAGGAAAATTAATTAAAATTGAAGAGTATTCAAAATATCGTAAAAAAAATGAAGAAACTTGTGAGCAACAAGATTTTTGTGGTGGTTGTGATTTTGGTAATTTGGTATATGAAAAACAACTTGAAATAAAAAGCAAGATGGTTAAAGATAAACTCGAACGAATTGGAGGCTTTTCAGATATAAATATGAAGCCGATAATAAGCATGAAAGAACCTTATGAATACAGAAATAAAGGAGTTTATCATATTAGTGGACAAAATTTAATTGAAGATAAAGTTAATAAAAAACCTAAACTTCCTACGACTGGAAAATCTGATATTAGAAAAAATAAAAATCAAAAAAATATAAATAAAAAAGAAATTGGTAAGGATAATGTTAAAGTAGGATTTTATAGAAAACAAACACATAATATT
>PDWI01008304.1_pt1 | contig 12278 bp, 6 predicted proteins | sample 1430891 | NCBI WGS metagenome assembly PDWI01 (sample SAMN01162508, study PRJNA174530) | Oral metagenome, whole genome shotgun sequencing project. | biome: Marine environment; feature: Marine mammal; material: Swab sample of the gingival sulcus; isolation source: swab sample of gingival sulcus...
GAGCTAAATCAATAGACGAATATCTTACATACGGAAGAGTTCTATTTGATCCCAATGAAAGAATGAGCGAACTTATAAAAGATATTCAGAAATATGATACTGATTACCTTGCTGTACCGGTAAGGGCCACAAACAGGATAATAGCAGAAGAAATTGATCCTGAAGTCAGAAAGAAGATCTTTGAAGAAGTAGAAAAGAACATCACAGTTGAACAGGCTTATAAAGAATCTGATCGATGTCTGAGATGTTACCGAATTTCAATGGCAATTACTGATAAATAGGAGGAATGATAAAAAGCTTCCATGCTTTTTATCATTTGGTAGTTTGAAGCAGAACTTCAAACTACAGATTCAAATAACCGCATCCATGCGGTTTTATAGGAGGAATGATAAAACGTGAAAGGATATATTAACGGAAAAGAAGTTGAATTCAATGAAAATGATACGATTCTCTCAACTGCAACAGCTAATGGAATCTTTATCCCTACGCTTTGCGCGCTAACCTGTATTGGACATACACCCGGTACATGCAGGGTATGTCTTGTAGACATAAAGCGAAAAGGTAAACAGGAGCATCAGATTGTAACCAGCTGCGATACACCTATGGAAGAAGGGATGGAGGTTCTTACCCGAACAAAAATAGTTCGAGAACGCCAGAGACTTCAGGTTGAGTTGCTCCTTGCAGACCACGATCAGGACTGTGCGTCATGTATCAGGCATGGAGACTGCGAATTGCAGGATGTAGCTCAATTTGTTGGTCTTGAGCATACAAACTACCACTACCCTCACTTTTACCGTCATCGAACAAAGGAAATATCCTCGCCTGCAATCATCCGAGATATGGCAAAATGTATTCGCTGTCTAAGATGTGTAGAGGTATGCCGTGAAGTCCAGAAGACAGACATTCTTGTTTTTTCCGAAAAAGGTCTTACAACCGAGATTGGTGTTAAAGACAGCCTGGCACTTGGAAGTTCCAACTGTGTAAGCTGCGGGCAGTGTACATTAGTTTGTCCTGTAGGAGCATTGGCCGTAAGAGACGATACAGAACAGGTAATTGATTACCTTTACGATCCGGATATCTTCACTGTATTTCAGGTTGCTCCTGCTGTCCGTGTAGCCCTTGGTGAAGAATTTCACATGCCAAAGGGTGAATCTGTTGAACCAAAGATTATATCAGCTGTAAGAAAAATAGGCGGCGATGTCGTGCTGGACACAAACTTTACCGCCGACCTTACTATAATGGAAGAAGGAAGCGAACTTTTGGATCGTATTCAGAACGGAGGGGTACTTCCCCAGCTGACATCATGTTCTCCAGGATGGGTCAACTTTATTGAAAAGAACTATCCGGATCTTATTCCTCATGTATCAAGTGCTAAATCACCACAACAGATGTTCGGTGCAGTTGCAAAAAGTTTTCTGGCTGAAAAGATGGAAATTGATCCCAAGAAGATGCGTGTTATATCAATAATGCCATGTACAGCCAAGAAAGAAGAAGCTAAAAGGCCTGAAATGACACAGCAAGGAAGACCTGATGTTGATGTCGTTCTGACAACACGTGAGTTCTCAAGACTGCTGAAACGTGAGGGTGTATGGCTTGCTGATCTTCCGGACTCAGAATACGATAATCCGTGGATGGGTGAATATACAGGAGCCGGAGTAATTTTTGGAGCCACCGGCGGAGTTATGGAAGCGGCACTGAGAACTGTTTATGCAATATTAAACGGCAAAGAACTTGAAGATATTGATATTAAGGATGTGAGAGGCCTTGAAAACTTCCGTGAGGCAGTTATCGATGTAGGCGGAGACTATGGAAAGGTCAAGGTCGGAGTTGCAACCGGCCTTAAGGCAGCAAGAGAGGTGGCTGAAAAGATCAGGGCCGGTAAGGCTGACGACTATGTTTTCATTGAGGTTATGGGCTGCCCAGGCGGATGTATCGCAGGCGGCGGACAACCAAGAATGAAAAACAACTATCAGGGTAATAAAGTTGACAGACAGGAGGGTCTGTACAATATTGATAAGAACGCGCCTATAAGACAGTCGCACAATAATCCTCTTATAAAGAAGCTCTATGAAGATTATCTTGGCGAACCGCTTTCTCATAAATCACATAGACTTCTCCATACCTCATATACTGATCGAAGTCGAAAGGTTTCACACACAATTAAAGAAATATGGGAAGAAATTAAGTCTGAAGCAAAGATTTAAAACCTTCGTTAATTCAAAAAGTTAAGAAACAAAGGCATACTGCAGGCCATGTAGTATGCCTTTTTTAAAATATCTAACTATAATTAGAAATTTTCATGATTCATATAGTTCAAGATATTTTTGTGCTGAATCTTCCCATGAAAAATGCTTTTTCATTGCGCTATTACGCATTTTTCTGATATCAGAGCGCCGTTCTTCCCATGTCTCAACAACCCATTTCATTACATTGTATAGTACATCAGGACGTAAATCATCAAAAACAAAGCCTGTACCCGTTTTTTTTACCATATCATAGTTCTCAACAGTATCTGCAAGCCCCCCGGTACGCCTGACAATCGGAAGTGTTCCATAGGCAAGTGAATAGATCTGGTTAAGACCACAGGGTTCATAACGGCTTGGCATAAGGAAAAAATCTGCTCCTGCTTCAATCAGATGGGCAAGCTCATTATCATATCCTATATGAACAGAAAGGTTAGGCAATTTCCCGGCAAGCACATTAAGCTCATGTTCACACCATGCATCACCTGATCCGAGGATAACCATCTGTAAATTCATATCGTTGCATATGGAATATGCCGAACCAAAACCGGGTTCAAATAATTCTTTTATACCTTTCTGTTCAACAAGACGTGTTACCATACCGACAACAGGAACCTTGGAGTTTGTTTTAAGCCCCATTCTTTTTTGAAGCTTTTTTTTCACCGCTGATTTACCCTTAATACTGTCTACACTAAAATTATCCGGTGCGATATATTTATCAGCAGCCGGGTTCCAATCAGAATAATCAATTCCATTCAGTATACCCGATAAATCCTTGTGCCTGAAACCAAGCAGACCTTCCATATTAAAACCGAATTCATGCCGTTTTATCTCTTCCGCATAGGTGGGCGATACCGTTGTAATCTTGTCCGCGCAGATTATACCCGATTTAAGAAAATTGAGGGCTCCATTGAATTCAAGTGATGACAGATTAAGCATATCCGTTTCCGGCTGAAGAAAGATGGCATCATCAAGAGGGAATATTCCCTGATAGCCTATATTATGTATTGTCAAAATACTCTTTGTATCCTTAAAGCCCCTGTTTTGTTCTTCTTTTTTTAGTAGATAGCATGCCGGTGCGGAGGGCCAGTCATGACAATGAAGAACATCAGGAACCCAGTGCAGCATTCTGCAAAGCTGAAAAGCGCCTCTTGACAGCAGAGAAAATCTTGCGGAGTTGTCTAAAAAGCCTTCATCGGCACGATGCCCATATATTCCGTCACGGCCGTAGAATCTTTCATGATCAAGAAAATAAACCGGTACGTCACTGTCCGGCAGACAGCCTTCATATACGGCAGTCCACTCTTCACCCACACCGAGCCATATTCCCAATGCCTGTTCATGTTTTTTCAGTTTTTCCCTGTCAATGTGATAATAACGCGGCATCAAAACACGGACATCATGTCCAATCTTTTTAAGCTGTATTGAAAGGGCTGTTACAACATCAGCCAACCCGCCGGTTTTTGCAAAGGGAACAGCCTCGCTGCTTACCATCAGTATTTTTTTCATTTTTTTATCCTTAATACAGAGGTTCCACAGGCTTCAAGCCTTATTTTTACGGTCTCTTCGCTTTCTATATCAATGATCTCTGCTTTTTCGTTTAAAAGCTCTGTTACCCTGCCGCTGAATTTATAATCAAGGCTATGCGGATTATATATATCAAGATTAACCGCTATAAGGATTTTTTCTTCTATACTAAATTGTCTTATACATACAATCAGGCTGTCACTTCCGGTATCAATAAATTCAATATTTCCTGTCTTACGCAAGATCTCTTCAGTTCTGACTATTGTATTAACCCGCCGGATAAAATCTCTGAAGTCATATCCGGCCCTTGCGGCCTTTGAGATAAATTCATTCCCGCGGGATCTGCCGATAAAATCAACCTTGTCTTCAAAACCATACTCAAAGCCCTGGACACATCCGCAGAAACCGCTTCCCATAAGTGCACATACAGCATAGCGGGGTATTGAAGATTCAGCAATTCCAAACAACTGAGCGGCAGATCCGGTATCATGAGAAACAGGAGATATCATATACCTCAGGCTTCTGCTGCGGTGAATACTCAGGATATAGTTTTCAAGCTCAGGGGCAAACGGACATTCCCAGCTGTTTGCAGTTAAAAGATTAATTCCATAATCATTAACCGCTTCATATAGATCATAATCAGAACCAAAGAATTCTGATAATACTATTATATCAGGATGGGCAGATCTAATTTTTGGTATGAGCCACTTTATAAAACGCCTGTTTGAAGAATGAAGATTATCAAGCCTCAGCATCAGCCCCTCTCCGCCTGAGGCCTCAATCCAGAACAAAACATAGCTAAGCATATAATCATAAAGTTCTTGTCTAATTTCAGGATCAGGATGATCATAGTTTAAAAGAACAAGATCTTCCCAGCTTATCCAGCTGTTATTATGATAACACCCCGCCCTTTTCAGCCCGTCCGGCCTTTCAGAATCAGGAACAATCCATTCGGCATGCTGATTACAAATAATATTATCAGCACCTATGTGGTTAAGTACAATATCCAGACATATCCTTACTCCCCTTTCGTTAGCCAGCTTTGAGAACTTTCTGTAATCCTCTATACCTCCGCTGAGAGAAGAATCAATCTTAAAAAGATCAGATGCTGAATAGGGGCTTTCAGATTTCCCCATCTGTGTGAATGGAAGAATATGCACCGCATTAAAGCCCATACCTGATATTTGCTCAAGTTTTTTTGACCAATCAGCTAGTGTCCCGCTTATGTTCGGGATAAGCGTATACATACATACAGCATCCATTTCTGCCGGATCTGCAAGCAGCTTATGATATCCGGCGGGTTCCCATAATAAGCAGTCAGACTTTACCGCAAAACGGAAAGAAGAGTGTCCGGGTTTAACCCTATCTATCTCAATTGTAAAAACATCAAGCTCTCTTGAGAATTCCTTATATTCCCAGCCTGATCCGGATATATCGGTATGAAGGAAAACAGAAGTCACCATCGGCTTTTCAGCAAATTCTGTTAAATCAAGCCGAAAAATAAGCGAATCATCGGCCTTTATTCTTAAAAGTTCGCCGGAAAGATCGGCCGACCGGCCATTCAGACTCAGAGTAAAATCATATTTACCAGTTAAAATCCTGTTATCTTTCAATATTACAGGCCTTTACCTGCCAAATGTCTTCAGCATATTCGGCAATGGTTCTGTCTGAGGAAAATTTACCGGCATTAGCGATATTCATTAAAGAGGATCTGTTCCAGCTTGTTTTATCTTTATATCTATCCCCCGCCTGGTTTTGAGCGTTCATATATGATTCAAAATCCGCAAGATGCATATAATAGTCATGATTTACAAGATTTGAAATAAGAGATTCAAATATGCCGGGTTCACTTATGTTAAAATAACCGCTTTTAAGAAGATTTAACACTTCAGCAATGACCGGATCCTGAAGATAATCAGCAGGGTTATAGTCAGGCCTGAGATTCTCAACCTCATCAGATTTAAGACCGAAGATAAATAAATTATCTCTGCCGGCCTCTTCAAGAATCTCTATATTGGCGCCATCAAGGGTTCCCATTGTAAGGGCTCCATTAAGCATAAACTTCATATTTCCTGTACCAGAGGCCTCAGTACCTGCTGTGGAGATCTGTTCAGAAAGTTCAGATGCCGGAAAAATTCTTTCAGCAAGCGAAACCCCGTAATTAGGCAGAAAATAAACCTTAATCAGATTATTGATTGAGCTGTCACCATTGATAACCTGGCTTATATTATTTATAAGCTTTATTATCATCTTGGCAGCTTCATATCCCGGCGCAGCCTTTCCGCTGAATAGAAAGGTTCTGGGCTGAATGCTTTCTCCGTTTCTAATCCTGTTATAAAGTGAAATAATATGGAGTAAATTAAGAAACTGTCTTTTATACTCATGAATTCTTTTTACCTGTACATCAAACATTGTATCGGGATCTATCTTAAAGCCCCATTCAGTTTTACAGTAATTTGATAAATTAACCTTGTTTGCACGTTTTACCTCAGCAAGTTTATCTAAAAAGGATGTGTCATCAGCAAAGGCTTCCAGTTTTTTTAATTCTCCAAGATTTGTTATCCAACTATCTCCTATGGAATCGGTTATTAATCCCGCAAGCCCCGGATTTGATTTAAGAAGCCATCTGCGCTGAGTAATGCCGTTAGTTTTATTATTAAACCTTTCAGGAAAAATTTCATAAAAATCAGGGACAAGCTTTTCTTTGATCAACCTTGAATGAAGTTCAGCAACACCATTTACTGAATGTGAACCCAGAATAGCCAGTGGAGCCATCCGCACCCGTTTCTCTGCTCCTTCACTTATCAATGAAAGATTTGAAAGTTTTTCCATATTTCCCGGATACATTCCTGTTACCTTTTGAAGAAAGAAATGGTTTATCTGATATATTATCTCAAGATGCCTTGGCAGGAATTTTTCAAACATGCTTACAGGCCAGGTTTCAAGGGCCTCGGGCATGAGCGTATGATTTGTATACCCGAATGTTTTGGTGGTAATACTCCAGGCGGTATCCCAATCAAGTTGTTCAATATCAACAAGAAGCCTCATAAGCTCTGCAACTGCAATTGCCGGATGGGTATCATTAAGCTGTACAGCCATTTTTTCAGGAAATGACTCTATTGGAAGTGATAGTTTCTTAAGCCTCCTGAAAATATCCTGAAGAGAAGCGCTTACAAAGAAAAACTGCTGTCTGAATCTTAGCTCTTTTCCTGAATATATTGAGTCATTAGGGTATAAGACCTGTGTAAGTGTTTCAGCATTAACCTCTTCATCTACAAAATTGTAGTAATCACCCTGGTTAAATGCCTGATAATCAAATTTTTCCGAACTTCTTGAGTCCCACAGTCTCATGGTGTTAACGGTGTTACCGCCGTAACCGACAATAGGGGTATCATAGGGTATCCCGATGATATCCTCTGTATCTACCCAAAAACATCTGCCTTTTTTGTTACGGGCAACCCTGCCCCCGAACTGGACAGTAACCTGAATATCATTTCTCTGAATCTCCCAGGGATTATCCAATCTCAGCCAATCATCAGCTTCTTCAACCTGATAACCGCTTATTATATTCTGTTTAAAAAAACCGTATTTATATCTTAACCCATAACCATAGGCAGGAAGATCAAGTGTAGCCAGTGAATCAAGAAAGCATGCGGCCAATCTTCCCAATCCGCCGTTTCCAAGCCCCGAATCAACCATTGCCGACTTTATTTCTTCCCACTTGACACCCTCTTCCTCAAGCATTGCATCAACTTCATTCTTGATGCCGAGATTTATTATATTATTTGCCATTGCGCGTCCCATTAGAAACTCAAAAGAAAAATAGTTGACGGTTTTAGGCTTTAATTCATCATGCCTTTTCTTTGTTTCAAACCATTTCTCAATAATTCTATCCCTTATAGTCATGGCAAGGGCAATATACTTATCAGTAGCATCAGTATTTTCGATGTCTACTGCGAGACTATATTTAAGATGCTCATAAAAGCCTCTCTTTAAATCCTCTTTTGTATTTCCTTTCTTAGCAAGTTCGTTCATTACCTAATTTCCTTAATCAAATGTGCAGCCCTCAAAATCTCACTGCAGCTCCAGGCCTGAGCAAAAGCACCCTTCCCTTTATCGGGGTTTAAACCATCAAAGATCTCAGAGATGAATCCCCATCCATCGTTGAATAGATGCTTATTTAGCAGATTATCAATATAATCAGACCAGAAGACGACCTTTTTTTCAATATCTTCAGCAGCCTTTAATGATGATTCTATCATTATTCCAAGCGGCCACGGCCATACTGTACCCTGATGATATGTACTGTCACGCTGATCTGAACCACCGCTGTAAACAGGACAAAAATCAGGATCATCCGGGGCAAGTGTACGCAATCCCAAAGGGGTAAGAAGGTGTTCCATGGCAGTTTGAACAACCATTGAAATCTGATGTTCATCTAAAAGACCGTCTGATGCTGATGAGGCAAAAAGCATATTAGGCCTTATCTTTCGATCCGGCCCATTCTCATTCACTGTATCGCTTAAATACCCCAAATCATCAAGCCAGAAGGTTCCGCGGAAAAGAGCCGGAAATTCAGCAGCTCTTCTGCCGAGATTCTTATCAAAATCCCTTTTGCATATCTCACAAAGCCTTTTATTTAATTTAAGTGCATCGTACCAAAGAGAATTCAATTCTACAGCAAAGCCGTATCTTGGGGTGACAGGCCTTCCCCATGCGGTCGCGTCCATCCAGGTGAGCTGGGTATCTTTACTGCCTGACCGAAGCAGCCCCTCGTCGGTAAGCTCCGCATTGGGCACCCTGTTTTCAATAAATGCGTTTATTACCGACTCAACAGCAGGCAGAAGTTTGTCAGACAGAATTTTTACTTCCTGGGCTTTCTGACCAAAACCGGAATCAAGCATTTTTGAGACGGCCCAGCAGAACAGAAGCCCCGCGTCAATAGAGTTATATGATGTATACCCCTGGGTATCTCCCAAGGTATTAGGAAGCAGGCCATCTTTTATCATTGATGTGTAATCGAGAAGAATCTGAATACCCGTTTCGGTTCTGCCGCTGTAGAATGTAAGCCCCGGAAGAGCTATCATTGTATCACGGCCCCACTCGCCAAACCATGGATAACCAGCATTTATAGACTGTTTACCTGAGGGGTTTTTCAGAAGAAAGTGCCTTGACTGATACTTAAGCACATCAAGAGGCAAACATGGCATTTCTGCATTTGTTTTCCTGGCTGATATTTCATCATTATATATTTCAAGCAGGTTGGAAAAAAAATAATTTACGGGTTCGGACTCTTTTAACCCTAGACGGATAACAAAGGGTCTCTTCTTTAATAATTTAACCGATATATTCCCCGGAACAAAACGGTCTTCAACCCATTCAAGCCCCCTCTCTTTTTCTTTTTCGTAACAGATATTGTAATCCCAGTAAAGCTCACCATCGGCGGCATAGTTATCAGAAAAAGCTATCTCGACACTTGGCAGTTCCTCATAGGGTGTTAATGAAATTCCCTCCTGCATTTTTATAATTTCACCATTTAAAGCATCATTAGCCCTTGTAAGGGAATGGCTGCCTCTGAATGTAAAGAGGAATTTCAAACCAAGCTCAGCCTCATCGGGGCCTTCTTCAAGGGTATATGCTATCCAGACAGCTTTTTCTCCGGATCTCATGAAGATCTCTTTTCTGACACTGCTTCCGCCGTGAGAATACAGCCATGCCGGAAAGGGCATAAGATCATAAGACTCTATATATTTTGAGCTTTCAGGATATTCTGCATCAGGATAACTGTTTGTACCAAGTGTGAGGCCGCTTCCGTCACGGAGTTCGGCATCTACGGCGGAAAGGATGTGAAAACGCCCCTCATGCCCATTAACAGGACTTACAAGCAGACCATGGTACTTCCTTGTATTACGCTCCATAGTAGTAGAGCAGCAGAAGCCGCCGCAATTATTGGTTTCAAGCCATTCGATCATTTATTTTTCCGCCTGAAAACCTGCCCTGATTGTGAGGGGATATATAACATTAATCTCGAAGCTCCATCGCTGCATTTCTGAGAATGGATATCATAACGTTCAGGCAGTCTCTCATGTCCGTCATATTCTATATTGTCAGTAGAGAAGAACATCTCCCATTCACCCTTATCCGCTTCAATACCATATTCTGTATATGACTTACCGGGATTAAGGCTTATTACAAAAAGCAGTCCGCCGCGTAAATATGCTATTACCCCATCCTGATCATGACAATGAACCAGTCTCGCAAAACTTCCGTCAAAACAGGCTTTACAATTTTTCAGCATATCAGATGTAAACCTCAAAAGCCTTGAGTATCTCAAATTACCGTTATCGGCAAGCGACCACTGACGCCTTGCATAATTATAGCTCCAGCCGTTTCCTTCACGCGGGAAATCAATCCATTCAGGGTGACCAAACTCATTCCCCATAAAACATAGATATCCGTCACCGCCGGCAGAGAATGTCAAAAGGTTTATAAGCTTAAAGTAGGCTATACCACGGTCAGCGGCCTGTGAGTTTTTATCGATACTCATATCACTATACATTGCAGCATCCATCAGTCTGAATATTATTGTCTTATCACCGACAAGGGCCTGATCATGGCTTTCTGAATATGCTATATGCTTTTCACCATGTCTTCGGTTATTAAGTACATCCCATATTAAGGAAACCTTCCAGTTTTCATCTTTAACTTCCTTGATTGTCTTTATCCAGTAGTCAGGAAGCCCCATAGTCAAACGGTAATCAAAACCCAGCCCACCCTCTTCAGGCAGCAGTCCCATACCGGGCATTCCGCTCATATCTTCAGAGATTGTAATAGCATCAGGTTTTATTCTATGGATAAGATCATTTGCAAGAGTCAGGTACAATAAGGCATCTTCATCAACGTTTTCACCAAAATACTTATCATAATGATCAAAAGACGCACCCAGACCATGATCATAATAAAGCATACTTGTAACACCATCGAACCGGAAACCGTCAATCTTATACTCATCAATCCAGAATCTGCAGTTTGAAATCAGGAAATTTACTGTATCGGCCTTTCCATAGTCAAAACAGCGCGAATCCCATGCGGGATGTTTACCCTTTGGTCCCGAATGAAAATATAGATATTCACTACCGTCCTGAACACTTATGCCTTCTACCTGGTTTTTTACAGCATGGCTGTGAATCAGATCCATGATTACCTTAATACCTGAATTATGACATTCATCCACGAGGGCCTTGAATTCTTCAGGTGTACCGTATTTTGAGGAAAGTGCAAAAAAGCTGGAGACCTGATAACCAAATGAGGCATAATAGGGGTGCTCCATAAGCGCCATAAACTGTACCGTATTAAAACCTGCCTGTTTTATTCTCGGAACTACATTCAAACGGAAGTCACGGTAACTGCCTATACCGCCATCCTCTTTTGCCATACCAATATGGGCTTCATAGATTAAGGGCGAGGCCTCGGCCCGGCCCTTACCAGAGACATAGCCATGTTTCCATATATACGGTTTTTGAGTAAACCATAATTGTGCAGTAAATATATGGGTATCAGGATCCTGCACAACCCTTCTTGCATAAGCAGGTATACGCTCTCCCTCACCTCCGGGCCATCTTACGAGAATTCTGTAATGCGCTCCATGACCAAAGACTGAAGAGTCAAGCTCTATCTCCCAGTCTCCATGCTCATTTATTCTTTTAAAACTGAAATCTTCAGAAGCATTCCAGCAGCTTTGATCGCATAATAAAAAAATTTCAGAGGCATTCGGAGCCAATTCACGTATTATGGTTTTTCCATCACTAATATGTTCACCATAATATTTATATGCCTCCGAAAAACCTGAGAAGGATTCAAGCCTTTTTTTTTCAGACTTGAACCTCTTTACACGCTTTTCCAAAGTTTGACTGTAGGGCTCAAGCCAGGGGTCCTTTCTGATAATTTCATATTTATACATAATCAGGCTTATATGACTGTACCATTTTTTATGATGGCGTCTTTATGGATAATTATTATCCCGTCAATTATGTGGTAATTATCATATTCACCGTCTGCCCTTAGATTATCATCTACACCGATACGGCAGTTAGCGCCTATTCTGGCATTTTTATCTATAATTGCCCTCCGTATTACTGAACCTCGGCCTATACCTATATTGGGGATACCCTTTTCCTTGTTTTCCTTCTTCTTAATTTCTGATTCATAAAAATCCGCGCCCATACAGTATACGCTGTCAAGGGAGGCCCCCTCACGGATTATGGTCCGCAATCCTACTATAGAGTAATTTATATAGGCATCAGTAATAATAGAGCCTTCACTTGCAAGTGAATGCTTAAATACACAGGAGTTTATTTTTGAGGGAGGCAAATATCTTCTCTGAGTAAAGACCGGGTTATCCTCATCATAAAGATTAAAATTAGGATGTGCTGATGCCAGGTTAAGGTTAGCTTCATAGAAGTTTTTTATGGTACCGATATCCTCCCAGTAGCCTTCATATACATAAGC
>PDWI01008305.1_pt1 | contig 12276 bp, 10 predicted proteins | sample 1430891 | NCBI WGS metagenome assembly PDWI01 (sample SAMN01162508, study PRJNA174530) | Oral metagenome, whole genome shotgun sequencing project. | biome: Marine environment; feature: Marine mammal; material: Swab sample of the gingival sulcus; isolation source: swab sample of gingival sulcus...
TTTGCTCGAAGCACTCGCTAAATTTTCACTATCAGTAAAAATTCTTACGCTCGTGACTTCGTTCTCGTCCCTTATGGCTTCTATAACTGGCACGCCATAAGGGACTCGAACCCCCAACCCTCGGATTCGAAGTCCGATGCTCTATCCAGTTGAGCTAATGGCGCATACTCTATCATTATATAAAAAAAACTTCCTAAAATAAAGTATTTTAGAAAGTTTTTTATTGGTGACCCGTCCGCGGCTCGAACGCGGGACCCCCTGATTAAAAGTCAGATGCTCTACCGACTGAGCTAACGGGTCATATCTTATAATTAATGGGGCGGCTGATGGGATTCGAACCCACGCATATAGGAGCCACAATCCTATGTCTTAACCGCTTGACGACAGCCGCCATATTTATCATTTTACAGTTTTTTGATTGGTAAATCAGATGAAGTACGCAGTATATGAAATATTAACTCGACGTAGTGTACAAATAGTACATAAGGAGAGTTAATCATTGAAATATACAAGTAATTCGCTGATTTAACTGTCAAAAATGGGGTGGCTGATGGGATACGAACACATACGCATATAGGAGCCACAATCCTATTTTACTTGTCTTTTTTACTATTAGCTTCGTTGAGTTCAGATATTTTTTTTCGTCATTTAGCTCTCTAAAATCCTCAAAAAAATTCTTCCTCGCCTTGCTAATCGCAAAAAATCCTACGTAAGCTTCTTAACCGCTTGACGACAGCCGCCATATTTATCATTATGTTTAATGTCATCTCGACCGTAGCATTTATCAAAATGCGTAGTGGAGAGAACTTACTGTACAAAATTAACAAAGCTGATGGGATTTCGTTTTGCTTCGCAAAACCCTTCTCGCTTTGCTCGAAGCACTCGCTATAATATTCTCTCGAATATTATTTTACGCTCGTGACTGCGTTCTCGTCCTACTGCCACTTAATAAAATTGGCGTGCCAGTAGGGACTCGAACCCCAGACCCTCGGCTTAGAAGGCCGATGCTCTATCCAGCTGAGCTACTGGCACACATAATTGGAGCGGGTGAAGGGAATCGAACCCTCGTAGCTGGCTTGGAAGGCCAGTGCTCTACCACTGAGCTACACCCGCATATATATTGTTAAAGTGGTCGGGGCGGCAGGATTTGAACCCGCGACCCTCTGGTCCCAAACCAGATGCGCTACCAAACTGCGCTACGCCCCGTCGACTCAACAAATGAAATAATAACATATTTATATTTTCTAGTCAAGATTTTTTTTCTATTTATTTATCTAAAATAATAATTAAAAATTATATGCCCTTTAACCATCTACATTTAAGAATTTAAAATCGCATTTATTACCGCCCTCACCTATTGTTTCAGTACGTTTAAATTCTAATTTTTTCAAGTCTGCAAAAACATAATAGTCACCACCACAAAACATAGGTGCAAGTTCTTTTACAGAATATTTATAGCATAAATCCTTATACAAACATCTATTTATATCAAAAATGATACCATTTTCATCATTTTTGTGAACTACTGAATCCCAAACATCTGACTTTAAAACTCTTTCACAGGAGTTTTTGAAAAACTTTGCACCAAATTTTGTAGATGATATAAAAGCCATTAATTTTTTATCCATTCTCTCTCCCATAAAACCTATATTACACATCTTTAGTTTTTTTAGGCAAATATCCTAAACTATTTCTTCCCTTATTTTTTGCAATATACAATCCATCATCAGCATATTTTATCAAATCTTTCTGATTTTCCGCATCATTTGGATAATTCGCTATACCGATAGAAATAGTATAATGTGGGTCGTTTGTAGTTTCAACCTTTTTTCTAAGTCTTTCAGCGACTTGTGCAGCAGTTGTTAAATCAGCACCAGAAATAATTGCAAAAAACTCATCTCCACCATATCTACCAATCTTATCATTATCTCTTAAACATTCCTCAGCCATACGCGCAAGCTGAATTATACACTTATCGCCCTGTATATGACCATAGCTATCATTAATATTTTTAAAATTATCTATATCAAAAATCAACAGAGAAAATGTCTTAACTTTTTTGTCCTGAATATCTTCCTTAATAAAATTAAGTATTGTTTTTTTATTATATACCTTAGTCATATCGTCTAGTTTAGCAATTTCAGACATTTGCTCACGACTTATTTCCATATAAAATAACTGTGACTTAACTTCCCGTCTGACTTCGTCATCAAAATCCTCTTTAATTGCAGCAAACTTCTTATCCATAACTTCTTTCTCTGTCTTGCATAGCACAACAATATTCGTGTATAAAACTATAAAATAGAATATTCTAATAGCTAACATAAAAAAACTACCATCTTGATTATAGAAAAAAAGTAAAACGAGGGTTGCAATAGCATTTACAAAGTGAATTTTTTCAGCATTATCTGCTCCCTTAATTTTCATATTTATTAAAAAATACAATACTATAGAGGAAATATGTGCTATACCATAATACATAATGTTGACGTCTGATAAAACAGCTAAATAATCCGTATAAATAAGTACTAATGGAATAGCTACTCCCAATATAAGTATAAATATAGTATTTAACTTGCTTTTAATTATAGAATAAATTGCTACTAAAATAAAAAATAAAGTTTCAGCAATCAAAATAAGTTTATATGAAGACAATGTATTAGTAAAAACAAAAATTGTAAAGGTAATCAATACAGGCAATAAAAAAGCTCTATAAAGACAAACTTCGTCTTTTTTTGCAAACGCACAAAAATTCGCCAATGTAAACAAAGAAAATTCAATTATAATTGTAATTAAAATATGCGCCTCAGAAACCATCTGTAAAAGAGGACTCATAACTACACCTCCAAAATACCGTTAATAAACTTATTTTTTCTTATCGACAAAAAACTACATCTCCTTAAATAGATTAAGTATAAAATCATTTGCATTTGGCTTGTTTTTCTTTATTATCTTACTTTTATCAGTGTTTTTTAATTCATTTTCATCAGACTCAGCAAAATTTAATCTAATAGAACCAATATATCTAAAATCACTAATATCTACCAAATTATATATGTTTTTTCTATTATATATTATATTCAAATATTGAGCATTCTTTTCTTTTTCACTATTATTAATAGGTTTGTCAATCATCTTATCCGATAAAACACAGCTATATTTCTCCGAATTAATCGTATTGTACTCATCTATAAAATCAACAAATCTGTCTATCTCATAAAACTCAAGTTTTTCTGAAAGTTCAAAAGCCCCATTATCTTCAAATTTGTCTAAATAAGGTTTTATTTGGAGTTTATTACCATCATAAGAAATATCGAACTTATATGAATTTTGTATTTCAAAAACTTCTACCTTAAAATTTTCTAGAACAAAATTTTCTCCATCATACGCCATATTAACTAGCAAGGTATTGTCTAACACATAAAAATCTCCGCTACCGACATCCCACTTTTCTTTAGCAAAAACATATATATCATCAATTAAAGAATTTGTGTCGTAATATGTCTTTTCTATTTCAAAAATATCTAAATTTTTAATTAAGTGCATATTGCGACGTTCCTCTAATTCAAACTCAGTCAATAAATAGAGAGCATTAAAACAATCATCATCTTTCCAAGATGGCAGGGATTTATTCATCAAACTAACCAACCAAGTTCTATTATCCTTTAATACATCAAAAGGCAAATTGGCAAATATCTCAAGTTTTTCTTCATCGCTATATTTGTTAAAATACTCATCAACTTTTGCCCTTGCTTCTTCATCGTCATAAATTTCAATTATTTTTGAAATTTCCTTGACCCTAGACTCTGTAGAGTCTGGGACATGAAAAACAAAGAAAATAATAATTAATATACTTAATATAAGTAAAATTATTAATATGTTTTTAATTTTTTTCATCTTATTACCTATTGAGTAGCCAATCTCTCTTGAACTTATTTTTAATTTTTTTACCGTCAGATAAACCCCACGATAAAGGAATATTATCTAGACATAATAAAATATACCCTTTATTTGCAATCAATGCAATACTTTCCCCTTTTAAATACTTAATTAAATTTATATCGTCCTTTTGAAAAACAATTTTTTCCTTTATATTATCTATAGAAATTGACATTGCAAAATGCTGAGAAGGAATAAATTTACCTTTTTTAATCTCCCCTAATAAAAGCCCATTTCTAATTGTTCTAAAAGACTTTTCTGGAATTAAAATATCAGTAATATAATACAATTTTTCCGAATATTTTTTAAATTTATTTATTGTATTTTTATTTGATAAATCTATATTTAAAACTTTTTCAATTTCTATGCCTAAATCATTACAAAAAGCATAAAAAACATCCAGTTCTTGACTGGTAACATCAGATTTATTTGAATTGGTAACTTGCGTGTTATTATGTTTTTTTAAAACTTTGTTTGTGTTACCGTTTGGAATTTCACTTTTTTTCATCAGCGCCATAAAATGACCCAATCCATCTACTTTATGAGGCAACAATCTCTTAGTACAATCCATTCCACAATATCCATTAGTGAATAAATTCTCATTAATATCCTCTAATTCAAAGTCACTATTTTCTCCTAAAAATTCTTTTATGACAAGTTCATTTTCCCTTTCTGAAAAGGTGCAAGTTGAATACATTAAATATCCATTTTCTTTTAAAGATGGTTTTATTTTATCTAATATTTCAATTTGTTTTTTTGAATACTCATAGTTAGATTCTTCAGTCCATTCTAAAAGTGTTTTTTTATCTTTTGCAAACATCCCCTCTCCAGAACACGGGGCATCAAGTAAAATCACATCAAAATAATTTGGATAATTTTTTGCTATACTCTCAGGATTTTCTGCTGATACAAATATATTTTTAAGTCCGAATTTTTCTATATTTCTAATGCTTGCCCTCTGCCTACTTACCGATATATCATTGGATAAAAGATAGCCACTATCTCCTAGTTTTTCTGCAATTTGTAGGGTTTTCCCACCTGGTGCTGCACATAAATCCAACACCCTCATTCCGCTTTTTAAAGGTATATAATTTACTACAGACATAGCACTAGCCTCTTGAAAATAATACAATCCAGCCATAAAGTATGGATTTGTCTCATAAAAGTATGAATTTTTATCAAGATAATAAGCATTTTCTTGCCACGCAACTTTTTCCAATCTTGATATTTCATTTTGGATAAAATTATTATCTTTTAACGACTCCAATTTTTTTGAATTAAATCGAATTGAACGTTTTGGAACTTTATTTAAAGCGAGCATGAACTCATCATACTCGCCCTTAAACAAATTTTTCATATTGTCTTTGAATACATCATTAAGTACTAACATCTTACTCACATGGTTTCTTTATCATATCCGTCTTGGTTTTCCATAAATCAAGACTTAAGTCAACTATATACTTATGTGGTTTATCAAAACGTTTGACCTCATCCCACAGATAATCAAGCCCTCTTTCACAATTTTCCCTAACTTCCGCTAGTGTAGGCATATCGTAGACCAATTTACCATTATCAAATATTTTTTCTAGCATTGGAACAGCATGAAAATTACTAATCTTCTTTTTCTTCCAAGTATCTATTGGGTCAAACAATTCAATTTCCTTGCTGTCATCGATTATTTCATCATGAAAACCAACTAAATCAGCCATCGCCTTGCCTGTATTATTATCAAACAGTCTCCACACTTGTTTAAACCCAGGTGTTGTTATCTTATTAAAAGTTTCTGATATTTTGATTTTATTAATTATCTTTCCATCTTTTTCTATTGCAACCAACTTATAAACACCGCCAAACACAGGCTGGCTCTTTGCTGTTATAAGTCTTTCTCCTATACCAAAGGCATCAATTTGAGCACCTTGTAAAAGTAAATTTCTTATCACAATCTCATCCATAGAGTTTGAAACAATAATTGGACAATCCTTATATCCAGACTCATCCAAAATTGTCCTAACTTTTTTTGTTATATAGGCTATATCTCCGCTATCAATCCTAACCCCTGTCGGTCTTTTGCCAAGGGGTTTCAAAACATTTTCAAATATTTTAATTGCATTTGGAAGCCCTGATTTAAACACATCATAGGTATCTAGCAAGAGATTGCAATTATCGGGATATGTCTTTGCATACGACTCAAATGCGTCATACTCTGACTTAAACATCTGTACCCAACTATGAGCCATAGTTCCCATAGATGGAATACCAAATTCTTTATCAGCTAGTACATTTGATGTTCCAACACAACCACCTATATAAGCACTCCTAGCTCCCATCACAGAAGCGTCTACGCCCTGAGCACGCCTAGCACCAAATTCCATAATCGCCCTGCCCTGTGCCGCTCTAACCATACGGCTTGATTTAGTAGCTATCAAACTTTGATGATTAAAGAATATTAAAAGTGCAGTTTCCACTAACTGAACTTCAAAAATTTTACCCTTGACTATAACGAGTGGTTCATTAGCAAAAATAGGAGTTCCCTCTGGAACAGCCCATATATCTCCGGTAAATTTATAATCTGACAATTTATCTAAGAATTCATCACTAAAACAATTTTTTTCCCTAAGCATTTCTATTTCATCATCTGAAAAATCAAGGTTTAAAATATAATTTACAAAGGACTCCAAACCACAAGATATAGCATAGCCACCATCCTCTGGAATTTCCCTAAAATAATGTTCAAAATAAGCTATCTGGTCTTGCATGCCATCATTTAAGTAGCCATTCATCATAGTTAGCTCGTAAAAGTCAGTAAGCAAACTGAATTTATCAAATCTATTATACATTTTACACCTTATAAACCTTTCGTAGATATTAATCTTTCCACATTTTTAATTTAGAAACGAAAATTAGGACTATGCCCAAGCCAAGACAAAAGGCAATCAAAAAGAGTTTAACTGTAGATGTATCATTTAACGTAATAGCTAATACTAGCCCAATTACAATCAAAACTATTGAAATTTTTTTTAAATGGCTTGCCAAAATTCTCTCCATTAACGCATCAGTCAAGTCAACACTATAGAATATACCAAAATATTAAGAAATTTTCTATAAATGATATTTTATTAACCATGTTTTAAAATTGTCTTTATACTTATTTCAAGCGCCCTTGAAATATCATTTATCGACATTGTAGGGATAATTCCAGCCTTACCAACAGCCTGTTCTAAGGCGAATGGAACATGGATAAATCCGCCTTTCATATTAGGATATTTCGTGTTTATAGCGTGTAGCAATACGTACATTATTTCATTGCACACAAAACTTCCAGCACTCAAGGACTCTGTGGCAGGTATGCCAGAATTATTTAAGCTAGTGACGATTTTTTTTACAGGTAAGTTTGAAAAATAAGCGTTATCTCCCCCATCAACAATCACTTCATCACAAGGTTTGTTTTTATCATTATCCTCAATCCTTGCGTCTCTTAAATTAATGGCAACACGCTCAATAGATATATTGTGCCTTCCCCCAGCTTGCCCAACAGAAATGACAATATCTGGTTTATGTTCATCAATTTTTTCTAAAAGAACTATCCCAGCCTTATTAAAAACTGTCGGTATCATCTCTTTTAAAATATCACAACTTTGAATTTTATTAGGCAAAATTTTTACAGCCTCAAAAGCAGGATTTATTTTTTCTTTGCCAAATGGGTCAAAACCCGTAATTAATAGTTTCATTTCGCTCTCCTTTTCAGCTAATAATAACATTTACAGCTTACAAAAACAATATAATAATTAGCTATAAATTTTGAGTATAAAGACTTTATATTATTTTAAGAAAAAAGTAAGTTTTAAAAACCCCTAAAAACAAGAAAAAAACTTTACATTTAGCCATTTTAATGGTATTATTTTTAGAGTGAATATATAGGAGAGAATTTATGAAATGTCCTTATTGTAAAAAATCTGGTTCAAAGGTTATTGACTCAAGACCAACTGATGAAAATTACGCTATCAGGAGACGTAGAGAATGTTTGTCTTGTAACAATAGATTTACAACTTACGAAAAAATTGAACAAACCCCTCTTTTGATTATTAAAAAAGACGGTTCTAGACAAACTTACGACAGAGATAAAATGATGAGAGGTATAATTAGAGCCTGTGAAAGCAGGACAATTTCAATCGAAACTATGGAACATATAGCAGATAGAATTGAACGAAAATTAAGTAATTCGCTAGTAAAAGAAATAGGCTCTGCGGAAATTGGCGAGGAAGTAATGCAAGAACTCAAAGAAATAGACGAAGTAGCCTACGTAAGATTTGCCTCTGTGTATAAAAACTTTAAAGACATTGACACTTTTATGATAGAACTTGAAAAACTAAAAAAAGAAAAAAAGGAATTATAAATTGAGCAGAAATATTGTAGCGGTAGTAGGTAGACCTAACGTTGGAAAATCAACATTTTTTAATAAAATTGCAGGAAAAAGAATTTCGATAATAGACGACACCCCAGGGGTAACTAGAGATAGGATATATGCCGATTGTGAATGGCTAAACCACAAGTTTACAATGATAGATACAGGTGGAATAGAACCAGAAACAAACGATGATATATTGATGCAGATGCGTGAACAAGCTCTTTTAGCAATAGACACAGCTGATGTCATACTGTTTATGATAGATGGCAGGGTCGATTTGACTAATGCAGACCTAGAGGTTGCAGAAATGCTAAGAAAGTCAAACACCCCTGTAATTGTTGTGTGCAATAAAATCGACAATTTCAAAGAACCACCCCACTTTTACAACTATTATGAAATGGGGTTTGGCGATATTATGATGATTTCTGCTGTCAATATGTTGGGTCTTGGCGACTTGTTGGATATGACTTGTTCTTATTTTAAAGAAAATGACAGCGATGACTTTGACGATGACGAGATATGCAAGGTTGCTATAGTTGGCAAACCAAACGCTGGCAAAAGTTCTTTAGTTAACAAACTACTTGGAGAGGATAGAACAATCGTAAGTACCGTAGCTGGAACTACTAGAGAGTCTGTTGATATACCATTTGAATTTAACGAGAATAAGTATTTGCTAATAGATACCGCTGGTATTCGCAGAAAATCAAGAGTAAATCACAATATCGAAAAATACAGTGTTCTTAGGTCTTTTGATGCAGTAGATAGGTCGGATGTATGCTTAATTATGATAGATGCTGTAGAGGGCGTGACAGAACAAGATAAAAAGATAGCTGGTTATGCTCATGAAGCGGGCAAGGCATCAATAATTGCCGTTAATAAGTGGGATTTAATAGAAAAAAATAATAAAACTCATAAAAAATTTGAAACAGAAGTCAGAAATGAACTAGCCTTTATGCAATACGCTCCAATCATCTTTATATCTGTAAAAGATAATATTAGACTAGATAAACTTATTACCCTAGTAGACTATGTAAACAATCAAGCCGCTCTTAGGGTTCAAACTGGAACACTTAACGACGTTTTATCTGATGCTGTTCTAATGCACCAAGCCCCATCAGACAAGGGCAGAAGACTCAAACTTTATTATATGACACAAATAGCTGTTAAACCACCTCGTTTTGCCCTATTCATAAACGACAAAGAACTATCTCATTTTAGTTATATTAGATATATAGAAAACCAAATAAGAGCTAACTTTAACTTTGAGGGAACACCTATAGTTATCGAATTAAGGGAGAAAAAGAAAAATTGAAAATAGGTATATTAGGTAGCGGAACATGGGCAATGGGAATTGCATCAGTTCTATTGGAAAATAATCACGAAATCATTTTGTGGGCTAGAGATGAAAAACAAATAATCTCACTTCAAAAAACTGGAAAAAATTACAAATATGCCCTACCCTGCACATTAGAGGGCAATATTTCATTTACAAATAATATTTCAGATATAGAAAAAGTTGACTTTCTAATAAATGCAATACCTACGCAAAAAATTAGGTCGGTCTTTGAAAAAATAAAAAATCTCGACACAAATACAATAATTGTAAATGCGTCCAAGGGCATAGAAGTTGATAGTCTAAAGTTGGTGAGCGAAATTATAAAAGATTTTTACCCTGACAATACCTATGTGCTAATTTCTGGGCCATCACACGCAGAAGAAATAGCTAAAAAACTTCCTACTACCCTTGTGGCAAGTAGTGATAATAAAGAAAAATCAAAAGAAGTTAGAGACCTGTTCTTTAACGAATACTGTAGAGTGTATACAAATGATGATTTAAAAGGTTCTGAACTAGCAGGGGCATTAAAAAACATCATTGCCCTAGCTGCTGGTATATCTGACGGCTTGGGATATGGGCACAACACAAAAGCAGCTCTTATGACTAGGGGAATTACCGAAATTAAACGTTTGGGAAATTGCATGGGAGCTAGCCCCGAAACATTTGACGGATTGACGGGAATTGGGGATTTAATAGTAACCTGTACCAGCATACTATCTAGAAATATGCGTTGCGGTAAATTAATTGGCGAAGGGCTTAGTCTAGAGGAAGCAAGCAAACGCATTGGAATGGTAGTAGAGGGCGCAAGTACAGTTAAGGCAGCATACAAACTAGCTGTAGACAATAATTGTGAAATGCCAATAACAGAAAGTTTATATAATGTTTTATATAATAACTATGACCCAAAAAAAGCAGTAAGTAGCCTTATGATTAGGAAATTAAAAGATGAAAAAGAAGATAAACTACGCTAAATTAATACGAAGCATAATATTATTAATTGCAATAATTGTAATAGCCTTTTTTTTGATAAAAAAATACAATTCTACTCACGATAGATGGATAGACTTAAAATCTGGTTGTATTTCAATAAGTTCAGAGCATAGAGCTATAGTTATAACAGATGATATTATTTACAAAACGCTTAACTATGGTTATATAGAAAAGGGCGAAGCTGAGGGAAAAAGAATAAAAAAAGGACAAGTTATAGGAACTTTTATTGCATCTGAAAAAGAAGCGCCCGAAAACGAAGAAGAAAATAATGATAATGCACTGTCAGTTGAGGATGAAGTTGAAATAGATAAAAATCAAATTAAAATTGACGCTAATAGCCTATATAAACAATTAAAAGAAAGCTTAAAAAATAAAGACAATACAGAGTCAAAAAAACTAAAGCGAGAGTTAAACTATACACTTGAACACTTAAATAAACTAGAAAATGAAAATTATAGTGAGTCATCTGTTTTTAATGAAAACGAAAAATTAGTCGGTTCAAACACGGCTAGTATAGACCAAAATTTCACTATATTGTCCTCGGATGCTGGAGTTTTATCGTATTATATAGATAGATTAAGTGGCAAAATCCACTACGAGGATAGGTATAAATTAGACTACGACAGGCTATTTAACGAAAACCACGTCTTTGAAAATAGCATGGGCAAAAAAGTTGAAAAAGATACAAAAATTATAAAGATAATAAAAAATAAAAAATGGTATTTACTATGCGAAAGTTCTTTAGAGGATTTAGACAGATACAAGATAGACGATAAATTAAACTTGTATTTTAACAACGAAAAATTTAATTCCATAGTAGTCGATAAGTTCAAGTCAAAAAACACAGGAATAATCTGTCTTGAGATACCACAGTTATCAGAAAAAATGGCACAGTACAGACTTGTCAATGTAACTATTGAAAGCGATGAGGTTGCTGGAGTAATCATACCATCAAAGGCTATAGTTACGATAAATTCTGTAAAAGGTGTTTATGTAAAGGGAGTAGAAGAAGAAAAAATATTTAGACCAATTCAAATACTCGGCAATGTAGATGAAAATATAATCGTCAGCGAAAATTCATATACTTACAAGGACGAAAATGGCAATCTACAGACCATAGATACAGTTAATAGAAACGACAAAATTCTCGTTAAAGGTGAGTAAAATGGAATATTTAAAAAAGAACATAGAGGAAGTAGAAAAAAGAATACAAAAAGCTTGCGAAAAAGCAAAGGTAAGTAGGGAGTCTATTACTCTTGTTGCCGTTACTAAAACATTTGAAATGGATATAGTAAACGCTTCACTAAATTACGGCATTACAGATGTTGCCGAAAATAAACCCCAAGAAGTAGAGCGCAAGTATCCCCTACTTCAAAAAGATGTAAAAAAACACATGATAGGACATCTGCAAAGAAATAAAGTAAAAAAAGTTGTTGGAAATGTCGACTTAATTCACTCGGTTGACTCAATAAGACTTTTAGAAGAAATAAACAAAAAATCAGAGAATTTAGGCATTGTTTCCGACATACTTTTACAAGTAAATATTGGCAAGGAAGAACAAAAATCAGGTTTTGACGAGGATGAGTTAAAATCACTCTTTGAAGAA
>PDWI01008307.1_pt1 | contig 12274 bp, 14 predicted proteins | sample 1430891 | NCBI WGS metagenome assembly PDWI01 (sample SAMN01162508, study PRJNA174530) | Oral metagenome, whole genome shotgun sequencing project. | biome: Marine environment; feature: Marine mammal; material: Swab sample of the gingival sulcus; isolation source: swab sample of gingival sulcus...
TCTGGTCAGCATAGCCTGCATCTCCTTTGGATTGGTTGATTCAACAATATTTTCCCTCTCTTCCTCATCAAATCTGCTTACCACCGCATAATGAATCCAATGCAACATGGTGGCGGTCAGACTGTCATCATGCAGAGCGGCAAGCAGACGGAAAAGATGCTCTGTTACTTCCTTAATTTCCTCAATATCGGCAAATTCTTCAAGCTGAAAAATCCGGGCAGTTAAACTTTCCGCCTTCTCCTTTGCAGCTTCCGACAGTTTTTCTCTCGATCAGAAAATATTTGTGCCGCAGGATATAATCGTCAAGCTCATCTGATACCGGAGCAATCAAGTCTTCAGTGCTGACCGGTGCCTGCCATCTGGTCGGTTTTGAAACTCAAGAATCAAAAAAAAGATATAGGTCTTGGTCCCGAAACTACACTTTCCAGATCGGGTCTGAACCACTAAAGTCTCTAGCAGTGCGGACCGCTAAAAACAATCTGGAATCTACTGCAATGGGCATTTAGAAAAAACATGTCAAACCATCTAGCCGGTGTTTTGGCCGTGAACAGCCGCTAATTTATACGCCGCAGTTTTATCTCGAACCATATTGTCATAACAGCGGAAAGACGGTATATAAGCGGTAGATACTGGCAGTTGTTAACGAAAACAATTTATTGAGGGAGAAAAAATGGCTCCAAGAATACTGGTACCAATGGCTAATGGTACCGAAATGATTGAGGCACTGACCATTGTGGACGTATTCAGGCGGGCAGGGATAATTGTTGATACTGCTTCGGTGAATAACTTGGTGATTACATCTTCCCACGGGGTGAGGATTGAGGCGGATAAGCTGATAGGAGAATGTCTGGAAACCGATTACGATCTTGTTGCCTTACCCGGCGGTATTCCCGGTGCTGAAAATTTACGAAAATCCGAAGAGTTAACCGAAATTTTGAAAAATCAGGCAGCCTCGGGCAGGTTTTATGGTGCTATTTGTGCATCTCCGGCCGTTATCCTGGCCGATATCGGACTGCTGGAGGATAAACAAGCCGTCTGCCATCCCATGTTTGCCAGCGGCCTCGGTGAGGGTAGGTTTTACGATAAGAAAGTGGTAGTGGATGGAAATTGTATTACCAGCCGGGGTGCGGGTACCTCTATGGATTTTGCCCTGGAGCTGCTTACCTTGGTCGCCGGAAAGGAAAAAATGCTGGAGGTTGCAAAAGGTCTGGTGGTTTGAGTTTTTCCTGCTAGTAACTATAAAGACTTTTATGCAGGGCTTACGAATAAAAAAGGACTTGCTGGAGAATACCAATGAAAATTAAATGCCCCCATTGCAATCTGCAGGGCAAGGCTCAGGATTCCATATTTGGAAAAAAGATTAAATGTCCCAAATGCAATGAAACTTTTCTGGTCAATGAGGAGGTAAAGATTAAACCTAAAAGAAATATCGTGATTACCACCTCGCCAGCTAAGAACAAGCTGGCCGTATCTAATAAAACTTCCAGCAATAACAAACCATCTCCAGCAATAACAATTAAACAGCCCGCAGCCAGCAAGCCCAAATTGGTTAAAAATATTATTATCACTACCAAGCCGTCAATAAAAAGCGAATAGAACTAATTAGTTTTTTATTATTAGCTGCCAAAGATGAATAAAAAGATCGCAGATACCCATTGGCATATGCGTCCAAACCGGAAATTAGCCAGGTATTTGGCTATTCGGGAGGTTCCATCTTTGGTTTATGATGAATGGAATTTTGCTTAATGAAGGATATCCGATCATCAATGTTCCAGTAAAAAAACAATTAGAGTTTAATACTCTTATGCTGGAGTTTTATTCATCAAATAATGAAAAAGACATGAATCGGTTTATGAGAAATTGTACAAATGAAATAATCATAGATAATTTTAGATGATGATTATTAAGCCACAATTAGGGCGGCAAGGAGAATAAATCATCCTGCCGCCCTAATGTATCACTTAACACCAAATTGCTTACCATAGTTTTCAACCACAAAATCCACATCCTTATCACCGCGGCCTGAAAGGTTTACCAAAATAGTCTGGCCGCTGCCGGCCTGCTTCGCCAGTTTTACCGCATAAGCAACGGCATGGGCACTTTCTATGGCCGGAATAATGCCCTCGGTACGTGATAGTTCAAAAAAGGCATTAATTGCTTCCTGATCCGAAACAGTAACATAATTTACCCGCCCCAAATCCTTCAGCAGGCTGTGCTGGGGGCCGACCCCCGGATAATCAAGGCCGGAGGCAACCGAATACACCGGCAGCGGCTCGCCCTGTCCGTCCTGCAGCAGATACGACTTAAAGCCATGCAGCACGCCGGGGCTGCCCTTGGTCAGAGTAGCGGCATGATTGCCGTCTTCAAGCCCCCGTCCGCCCGGTTCAACTCCATAAATTGATACGGCCTCATCTTCAAGAAAGGCCTGAAAAAGACCTATGGCATTTGAGCCGCCGCCCACGCAGGCCACCAGATTATCCGGCAGTTTCTGATATTTTTCCTGAAACTGCTCCCTTGCCTCTCTGCCGACCACGGCCTGAAAATCCCTGACCATGGCCGGAAATGGGTGCGGCCCGACCACCGAGCCGATAGCATAAAGCTGACCATCCGGATCCTTAAGATATGCCTCAAAGGCAGCATCAACCGCATCCTTAAGCGTCTTTGTCCCCCTTGATACCGGAATGACATTGGCCCCTAAAATTTTCATCCGCACCACATTGGGGTATTCCTTGGCAATGTCAATTTCCCCCATATAAATATCGCATTCAAGGCCGACCAGAACCGCAGCGGTGGCAAGTGCTACGCCGTGCTGACCGGCACCGGTCTCAGCAATAATCTTCTTTTTCCCCATTTTCCGGCATAACAGGGCCTGACCGAGGCAGTGGTTGATCTTATGGGCCCCGGTATGATTCAAATCCTCCCTTTTCAGGTAAATCGCAGCTCCGCCAACTTTTTTGCTAAGATTTTTCAGCTCAAAAACGGGGCTTGGCCGGCCGACAAAATCACGGTAGAGCATTTGCAGCTCCTGATGAAAGGCGCCGTCTCCGCTGATCTCGGCATAGGCATCAGCAATATCGGCCATAATTTTCCCCAGTTCCGGCGGGATAAAGCTGCCGCCGTATTCGCCGAAATAGCCCTTTTCATCCGGCATTTTAATTTGCGTAATGGTCATATTTTACTCCCTTTGTTCAGCATTTTCAAAATGATGGAATCCTTGCTCTTAAGAATTTTTGAACCCCTGGTAATCTTGCAAAGACTGATGCCATGCCGCTCGGCAATGGCCCGCTGCGGATCGCCGCGGTGCAGTTCTTTCAAAAGCTGCCACCTAAGCGAAAAATCGCTCAGTTCCTTAGGTGAAAAAAGCTCGCTGCAAAACTGCTCCACCTCACGCTCGCTATTGAGATTTGCCAAGGCTTCAGTAAATTTATCCAGTTTTTTCATTCAGCACATTTTTTGTGAATTTTTGTTTCTGTTGACAGAAACATAAAGGGCGGGCCAATAAAGGTCAAGAAGAAAATTAACAATAACCGCATATTTTCAAAAAAGGCTGCCGTCAGACGGTTAAATCCGGCTATTCATCATGGCTATCATCATTTCCTGCAGGATAAGCTCCTGCTCAAACGGCGACCCCTTAAGCCGATATTCTGCCTGCAGCAGCAAGGTTAAATACTGCTTCAAAACCGGCATGGAAAATTCAGCGGCCTTGATAAAGCTCATATAAAGGGCGTAGGGATGGCCCTTAAGCTGCTCTGTCCACTGCCCTTTTTCCTTAAGAGCAGGCAGGTAATTGTTCTGAAAATGGTTTGCCTGCATACCCTTAAACCATGGCGGCGATGCCTGATACTGGATGGAGCGGAAAAGCATCATCTTTCTAAAATAATTGCGTAAAGTTGCAAGAATAACCAGGCCGTGAACGCCGCTGTCCAGCAGCCTGGTTAAAATGGTCAGCATTCGTCCGGTCTGTTTTTTCCCGAAGGCATCGGTAAGCTCAAACAAGGCATCTTCTCTGGTTCTACCCGCCATTTGTTCAACATCATTCCGGCTTATTCTGGGGCGATCTCCGGCAAACAGAGCCAGCTTTTCCGTCTCCATCACCAAGGCGACCGGATGAAATCCAACCCTTTCAATCAAAAGTCCGGCGGCAGCAGGTTCAATGGTTTTGCCGAATTCGGCCAGGGTCTTGGCGGCCAAATCCAGCAGCACCTCTTTCTGCACCCTTTGTGCCGCCGAGCCGGCACCGGTATCAACCTTGCAGTCCACGGCCTGGCCCAGTTTTTTTATGGCGGTAAAAAGTTTCTGCCTTTTATCCACATTATCTGTGCATAATATCAAGATATTATTAGGCGGCAGGCCATTTTCCATCATCTTGATCAGCTTGCTGCCCGCATTTGCCGAAGATTTTTTGCCGCCTCCGGCCTTGCCGCCGGATTCCTGCAGAAGCTGGTCTGCCCAGCTCAAATCTCCTGCTGGTTTGCTGAAACCAAAGACCTTTTGCCACTCCTGTCCGGTGAGACCAGCCAGGCTGTCATTGCCGTCCAGATCCGACATGGCCGCCAGATTATTTAAGTGCCGCCTGGCCGCCTGAGGCTTTTTGGCTTGATGGGCCTGCTCGGCCTTGGCCCAGATGTCGGGAGCGATTGATTTTGACAGGAAAATTCTGGAGTCCGTAACCCGGTAGATCTGCAGGCCGGGCAAAAGGCTGAAATTCATTAGCTGGCTGAAAATTTTATCATGTGCCTCCTGCTCCCCGTCAATGGCATGGACAACGCCCGGCGTAGCTGCCAGCAAAGCCTCCTGCAACTGGTCGGCACTTTCGCGGCACAGATACCGTTCACCAAAAAAAAGATACACCTGAACCTTGCTTGCCGGTGCCTTAGCCAATAAATCCGGTAATTCCTTTCGTTTAATCAGCCCCATAACTTATTTATAATACTCCCCTTTTACCTTGAGCCAGCCTTCGGGATGCCGCCCTTGCGGATCATGATGCGTCCAATGTACCAGCCCGCCCCGGGCATTCCATTCATACTCGCCCCTAAAACTTATCTCATCACCGATTTTTATCTTAACCCTTGGAGCAAGATCAATGTTATGGGCAATTAAAACGGTTTGTCTGCCGCCGGTTCTAACGATGAATTTCTGATGCCTGATGCCGCTATTATCATCCGGCAAGACCTTGATAATCTCCCCGCTGCCGGACAGCATAACCCCGCTCTGATGCTGCTCAAATGCTTGCAGGATTGCCAGATTATTGCCGGCCTGTTCAAGCTGTTTGCCGGTGCTGACCTTGGGCAACGGGTCTTTTTGATAATAACCTGCGGCAAGGCCGGACAGGATCAGGATAACGGCGATGATAATCCTGTTAATTTTAGTTTTATTCATGGCAGTCTTTCGGTTGCACTCATTTTTGATATTGACTATCCTGACGGGCAAGTGAATTTCAACCTTATTTTAACAGGAGGATATAAAAATGACAAACAATGTAGTGATTATTATTTCTTGCGGCACCGACAATACCAACCGTTCAACTAGAGGGCTGCACTTGGCAAAGGTCGCCCATGAGGAGGGAAAAAACGTCTCCATTTTCCTTTTGGATGAGGCGGTTTATCTTGCCAAGGAAGGCATTATTACCCATGTTAAGGCCGCCACTGGCGATTCGGCAGATGACCTGCTTGCCTATCTTCAAGTGCATGAGGTGCCGTTTATCGCTTGCAAACCTTGTGCCGAAGCCCGCCAAATCACCGAAAAGGACTTGACCGAGGGGGCCAGATTCGGCACCGGCGTAGAATTGGTACGCCTGATCTCTGATGCGGCGGTGATCAGCCTCTAACAAAGGTGTGCTGTTTTTCCCATGTTAAGCGGCAAGACCATCCTGTGGTGGGGCAGGTTTAGCAAGGATTACTCCAGGAACCGGATTTTACGCTTTTTGCTGGCCGAATGCGGCTATGAGATCAGGGATTTTATGCCAAAAAGTTCATTTTTTGGCTATTCCCAGTCATTGTTTAGCAAAATTGGCCGGGCGGATGCGGTTTGGGTGCCTTGTTTCCGGCATCGGGATTTTAAGGCGGCGGCAAGATTTGCCCGCAAAAGAAATATTCCAGTTATCTTTGACCCGCTGATAAGTGCTTGGGATAAGGCAGTTTTTGAACGGAAAAAGTTTGGCGTTCAGTCAAGGCAGGCTGGCAGGCTGCTCCGCCGTGAACAGGGCCTGTTTAGCCGGGCGGATTTGGTGCTGGCCGACACCCTGCCCCATGCCGAATTTTATATGGACAAGCTGGCTAGCAGCCCAAACCGCACCTGCGTAGTGCCGATTGGTGCTGAGGAGCAGTTTTTTTACCCTCGGCCCTTGCCGCAAAATAAAAAGCCTGAGGTCTTGTTTTACGGCAGTTTTATCAATCTGCAGGGCAGCGAAATAGCCGTTCAGGCCGCTACCCTGCTGCCTCAAATCAAATTTACCCTTCTCGGCGATGGCCCGTTAAAAGAGCATTGTATATCTCTTGCCGATGGGCTTGGAAATGTACATTTTGAAGACTGGACGGCCTATGAAAAACTGCCCGGCCGGATAGCTGATGCTACTCTGCTGCTCGGCATCTTCGGCAATTCGCCCAAGGCGGGCCGGGTAATAGCCAACAAGGTTTATCAGGGACTTGCCTGCGGACGGGCGGTTATCACCAGAAAATCCGAGGCATTTCCGGCAGATATTTTGCAAGGAACCCCCAAGGGCCTGCACCTTATTCCCCCGGCCGATCCCAAGGCTCTGGCGGCAAGGATAGACAAAATCATCAGCCAGGATCAGCTTGAGGCAGAAGGCCGGGCCGCCGCCAGGATTTATCAGCAATATTTCTCCTATTCAGTCATCAGAAAAAAGCTGATTGATAGCCTGCAGACAATTAACCTTTAAGTAACCTTTAGGGCGGCACGGCGATTAAGCCAAATTTACCAATAATATTCGGCAGTTTTACCAAGCTCCTGTTCAATTTCCAGCAGCCGGTTATACTTGGCAATCCGCTCGCTTCTGGAAGAAGATCCGGTCTTTAACTGGCCGCCGCCCATAGCCACGGCAAAGTCGGCCAGGAAGGTATCTTCGGTTTCACCGGAGCGGTGGGAAATAAAATATTTCCATCCCGCTTCACGGCACATCCGCACCGCAGCCATTGATTCACTGACCGTGCCGATCTGGTTGAGCTTAATCAGTACCGAGTTGGCACTTTTTTCCTCAATGCCGCGTTTTATATATTGGGTATTGGTAACAAAGAGATCATCACCGACTACGTCCAGCCTGCCGCCCAGCCTGGCGGTGAATTGCTGAAAACCTGCCCAGTCATTTTCCGCCAGTGGATCTTCCCATGAAACAATGGGATAGCTCTCTGCCCATGTCACTGATTTTTCGATAAGCTGTTCGGTAGTGAGAGTGCTGCCGTCCGACCATTTTAATTGATAGGAATCCTTTAGTTCCGGTGAAAACGAGCTGGCCGCACTGTCCAGAGCAAGGGAAATATCTCTGCCCGGCTCGTAACCGGCGGCCTTGATTGCCTCCAGAATGGTTTCGATGGCATCTTCATTGCTGTCCAGATTGGGGGCAAAACCGCCCTCATCGCCCACCGAGGTTGCCAGCCCCCGTTTTTTGAGAATGGCTTTCAGATGATGAAAGGTCTCGGTTGCCCAGCGAAGGCCCTCGGCAAAAGACGGCGCTCCCAGCGGGGCAACCATAAACTCCTGCACATCAACGCTGTTGTCGGCATGTTCGCCGCCGTTGATGATGTTCATACACGGTACTGGTATTCTGGTGGTGCCGGTGCCGCCCAGGTATCTATAAAGCGGCAGCCGGAGCGAATCGGCAGCAGCTCTGGCAGCCGCCATGGAAACGCCGAGAATGGCATTTGCCCCAAGCCTTGATTTGTTATGGGTGCCGTCAAGTTCAATCATGATCCGGTCTATTTCGGCCTGATCAAGGGCATCCCTGCCGATAACCGCTTCCCTGATCACGGTGTTGACATTTTCCACCGCCTTGCTGACCCCCTTGCCCAGATAACGGCTGCCGCCATCGCGCAGTTCCACCGCCTCATTTTCGCCGGTACTGGCACCAGATGGAACCGAGGCTTGAGCCGTGGTGCCGTCCTGAAGGGTAACATAGGCACGAACTGTCGGGTTGCCGCGGGAATCCAGAATCTCCAAAGCCCTTACATCTGAAATTTGTGCAGACATTTTTTCACTCCCTGTTGTTTGTTAAAATAAGCAAAGATAAACCAATGCTGCTCATCATAGAACATAAGAAAAAAAGGTCAATTTTATAATGGCCCTTCCGAAAAAACCGGCGGGTGGTTTTTTATTGATAAAAGGCTCAATATCTGCTAATTTTCCCGCTGTTTTTGTTTGTCAATCTGTCAAAACCCTGCCGCCTTGGCAGCAATTTATGCAAGGAGATGAAATGTTTAAGAAAAAACTAGTTGTTTTGGGTGTGGTGTTCTGTCTTGCCTTTGCCGGTACGGCAGCGGCTAAAACCATCGTCAACGGTATTGATGCCAACTACCCGCCGTTTGCCTATGTCGATAAAAATGGCAATCCGGCCGGTTTTGATGTGGACGCATTAAACTGGATCGGCAAGGAAATGGGCTTTGAGGTTGAACATAAGCCGATGGAATGGTCAACCATTGTTCAGGCGGTAGCCGCCAACAAGATTGATATGGTAATGTCCGGCATGACCATCACCGACGAACGGAAAAAACAGGTCAACTTTTCCATTCCATACTGGACGGTGGCCAACGTATTTGTGGTTAGAAAGGACAGCGATCTCACCACTGAAAAAATCATCGCCTCCAAGGGGCAGGTCGGTTATCAGGCAGGAACCAGTGATGGAAAACATCTGATTGAGGAAAATGAGAAGGAAGGCTGGCAGCTTAAACTGCGTCAATATGACTCTGCACCACAGATCATTGCCGAGGTCATCAATGGCCGTATCATTGCCGGCGAGATGAATATGACCCCGGCCCAGGATGCCATTGCCAAGGGCAAGCCGGTTAAAATTGCAGGGATTTATGGGGTAAAGGAAGATTTTGGGGTTGCTATCCGCCATGATGACCAGGAGCTTGAGCAGCTAATCAACGAAGGGCTAAAGCGGCTTATGGCTGATCCTTACTGGGAAGAGCTAAAGGCAAAACACATTAAATAAGTACTGCCATTTATAAAAAGCCATCTCTGCATAGATAGTGGTGGCTTTTTTTTAGGTTAACGTCATTTCCGGCCTTGAGCAAAAAAACTCAAACTATTTAACCAAAAGACCAATTTCCATACTCCCGTGATTAGCCAGAAACTGCTCGTTATCCTTGATGCCATGCCGTATATCCTTCAGGGTGCGGGCTTTACCCTGGTCATTGTGATGGGGGCAATGTTTCTTGGGCTTGTGATGGGTGTGCCATTTGCCCTGATTCAAATATACGGTCATCCCGTCTGCCAGCGGTTAATTGGTCTCTACGTCTGGTTTTTCCGAGGGGTGCCGATTCTTATCCTAATGTTTCTTTTTTACTTTGGAATTTTTGAATTACTTGGCTTAAATCTCTCCGCACTCGCAACCACGGCTCTGGTGCTTGGCATGACCAGTGCGGCCTATCAGTCCCAAATTTTCCGCGGTGCTATCCAGGCTCTGCCGCAGGGGCAAATAAAGGCAGCGGCAGCCCTCGGCATGGGAAAACGCCAGACCATTACCACAATTATTTTGCCTCAGACCATTCGTACTTCTATTCCGGCCTGGTCTAATGAATATTCAATTATTCTCAAGGATTCGGCTTTGGCTTACGTAGTCGGGGCGATGGATATGTTCACCCGTACCCACTTCGTTGCCTCAAGAACCTATGAACACCTGACCCTCTTTATCTTTGTCGGCCTGCTTTATCTGCTGATAACCCTGATCGGGGTTCGTTTGCTGGCCAAACTGGAAAGAAAACTACGCATCCCCGGTTATACCGCATAAATATTATGACAACTGTACTCTCTGCAAGGCACCTATCTGTTACCCTAGGCGGCAAGAAAATATTGAAGGATGTGTCTCTCAAAATGCCCAGAGGCTCCCTCAAGGTGCTGATCGGCCCATCGGGAGCGGGGAAATCTACCTTTTTGCAAACCTTAAATCACCTGATTCCCCATGACAGCGGCAGCCTGGAATTACACGGCAGGAAGGTCAATCTTGACAGCAAGAAAGAGTTATACGCATACCGCCAGCAGGTGGGCATGATCTTTCAGGATTTCAACCTGTTTGATCATCTCAATGCCCTTGACAATATCACCGTTGCCCTCAGAAAGGTTAAGGGGTTAAAAAAAAGCGAGGCAAACAAACGGGCAGAAAAGGAGCTTGCCCGGGTCGGTCTGCTGGACAAGAAAAAACTTTATCCGGCAGAACTCTCCGGCGGGCAAAAACAGCGGGTTGCCATTGCCAGAGCCTTGGCAATGGAGCCGACAGTGCTTCTGCTGGATGAACCAACCTCTGCCCTTGACCCTGAACTGGTCGGCGAGGTACTATCTGTGGTCAGGGACTTATCAAAAGAAGGATTAACTATGCTTATGGCGACCCACCAGATGGACTTTGCCAAGGCTCTTGCAGATGAGATAATTTTTATGGAAAACGGCGAGATTATCGAACAGGGCAGCCCGCATGACTTGCTGGAGGAAAGCAGGCAGAGCCGCACCAGTGATTTTTGCACCGGCCTGGAACTGGCCATGGACAAATAGGCATGGATACCTTTTATACCCAGGAACTGCTGCCGGCATTGAATAGGGGGATAGTTATGTCCACCCTGCTGATTGTGCCTTCGGCCATTTTCGGCCTGCTGGGAGGAATCGGGGTCGGTGTTTTGCGGGTCTTTGGCCCCAGACCGATTCGGGTGATTTTTAATGCCTATACTGCATTTTTCCGCGGCGTACCGCTAATGGTGCAGCTCTTTATTCTCTATTACGGCCTGCCCAATATCGGCATCTATTTTAATGCTTACACCGCCTCGGTAACCGGCTTTATACTATGCAGTGCGGCCTACCATTCAGAATATATCCGCGGCGCCCTGCTTTCAATCAAGGATGGGCAATTAAAGGCAGCATCGGCCCTTGGCATGAGTAAAACCCAGGCGGTTCTAACCATCATTATTCCGCAGGCATTCCGCCGGGCATTGCCGGGCTGCGGCAATGAAATTATCTACCTGATTAAATATTCTTCTCTTGCCTATATCGTTAGCTGCATTGAGCTTACGGGTGAGGCCAGAGCCGTTGCCGCCCAAAGTTTTAGATTTACCGAGACATTTACCGTAGCTGCCTGCTACTATCTATTTCTGGTAACCATTACCACCTGGCTGCTAAAAAAGGCGGAAGAAAAACTGACTATTCCGGGATTTGGGGTAAAATAGAGCTGTTCTTAAAGATTGATAATTTCAGTTTTTGACTTTTTACAAGAGAACCTTATGAAAACAGGAAAAAAAATCGGCATTTTGGGTATTGGTAATCTACTCCTTGAAGACGAGGGCTTTGGCGTCCATACCGTGCAGTACCTGATGGATAACTATATCTTCCCCGATCAGGTTGAATTGCAGGATGCCGGTACCGCAGGGATATATATGTCTCCCTTTCTGGAGGAATGCGATCCGGTCTTTGTGGTTGATGTGGTCGATATTGAGGGTACGCCCGGCTCCTTTCACCATTTTACCCTGGAAGAGGTCAAGGCAGGTAAATTTACCACCAGGATGTCGCCTCACCAGCTAGGCATGCTGGAAATTATGGAGGTATGCAAACTAAGGGATGCCGCACCGGAGCAGGTGGAATTTTTTACCATTATTCCCCATTCCTTGAAGGAAACCATAAACCTGTCTCCGGCGGCAGCGGCAAGGATGATGGAAGTTGTTGAAATAATCCTGCAGCGGCTTGAAAAAATGGGTATAAAGGTTGCGAAGAAAAATGAGACCTGTCGAAAATAAGCATCATATTTTTTATTCCTGATTGGCGTTGAATGGTATGCAAAATTAACTAAAATAAGGAATATTTATGCTAACTTCTTCACAAAGAGAAAATATCATAAATTCAGATAAAAATTTTCCGCTTGGCAGATTTTATTATATTAAAATTTTCAATAAAGTTTTTCCCATTCCTTATTTTTTCTGGATCGTAACGCCGCTAACAGCAACTATTTTATGTATATTAAATTCTCATACATTCAATTACTCATTAAATTTTAAGTTTACTGCATTTTCTACCAATTTGGATGGGTATGTGAATAATAATATATTGCTTGTTCACGATGTTT
>PDWI01028036.1_pt1 | contig 12272 bp, 11 predicted proteins | sample 1430891 | NCBI WGS metagenome assembly PDWI01 (sample SAMN01162508, study PRJNA174530) | Oral metagenome, whole genome shotgun sequencing project. | biome: Marine environment; feature: Marine mammal; material: Swab sample of the gingival sulcus; isolation source: swab sample of gingival sulcus...
GGTCATGCTGAGCATCAAGGGAAAGGACCGCCAGGGGTTCACCCTCATCGAAATCGTTATCGCGGTGGCCATCGTCGCCATCTTTGCCGCCGCCATGACACCCATGGTCTTCCGACATCTCGAAGAAGCCAAGATCGGCAGGGCCCAGAACGAAGCCGACACCATCGCCACCGCCGTCCTCTGCTACTACAAGGACGTCGGCCGCTGGCCCTACACCAACACCACCACCAACAACCGCCCCTCCGGCAACGGCGTTGACCACGTCATCAGCAGCAGCGCCTTGGCCACCGGTACCGGTCCCAATCCCGGTCTCGGGGCCCGCAATTGGGGCCGCTTCGCGGTCGCCAAACAGCTGGGCGACTACCTCTACTACAACAACGCCGATGACGATTCGAGCGCCGACGGAGCCAGCGCCAACCAGGCCACCCAGGACTGGCCCACAAGCGGGCCCGGAGCCTGGCGCGGGCCCTACATCGATCGCTACACCATCAACGATCCCTGGGGCCATGCCTACGTGATCAACGCCCACTTCTTCCCCGGCGGTATCTACCAGGCAAACACCGGCGGAACCGTACGCCACAAGGTCTTCGTGCTGAGCGCCGGACCCAACGGCGTGTGGGAAACGCCCTTCGAAGACGGCACCCACGAAACGATTGCAGGCGACGACATCGGGGCCCTGATCACCATCACCAACTAAAAGGATATGGGTGCGCCTCGACCAGAACGAAAGGAATCGATCATGCTGCGCATCGGGAAAACGGACCGCCAAGGGTTCACCCTCATCGAAATCGTCATCGCGGTGGCCATCGTCGCCATCTTCGCCGCCGCCCTGACTCCCATGGTCTTCCGCCACCTGGAAGAAGCCAAGATCAGCAAGGCGCAGAATGAGGCCGAAACCATCGCCACCGCCGTCCTCTGCTACTACAAAGACGTCGGCTGCTGGCCCTACACCAACAACACCACCAACAACCGCCCCTCCGGCAACGAGGTGGATCGCGTCATCAGCAGTAGCGCCGTCGCCGCCGGCGTCGGCCCGGATGCGGCCTCCGGTGCCGACCGCTGGGGAAGCTACATGGTCGCCAAACCACTGGGCGACTACCTGTACTACAACAACCCCGATGACAACTCGAGCGCCGACGGAGCCAACGCCAACGAGGCCAACCAGGACTGGCCCACAAGCGGACCCGGCGCCTGGCGCGGACCCTACATCGACCGCTACACCATCAACGATCCCTGGGGCCATGCCTACGTGATCAATGCCCGTTTCTTCCCCGGCGGCATCTACACCGGGACCGTCCGCCATAAGGTCTTCGTACTGAGCGCGGGGCCCAACGGCAAGTGGGAAACCGGCTACGCCAACGATGCGTCCGAGGAAATCACAGGCGACGACATCGGGGCTCTGATCGCCATCACCAACTAACGGAACGGGCGCGCACCGCCCGACGTGGAAGGATCCAGTCATGCTGCGCATGGGAGAAATGGACCGCCAAGGGTTCACCCTGATCGAAATCGTCATCGCGGTGGCCATCGTCGCCATCTTCGCCGCCGCCATGACGCCCATGGTCTTCCGCCATCTGGAAGAAGCCAAGATCAGCAAGGCGCAGAATGAGGCCGAGACCATCGCCGCCGCCGTCCTCTGCTACTACAAAGATGTCGGCTGCTGGCCCTACACCAACGACAGCGCCAACAACCGTCCCGCCGGCAACGCCCTGGCGCGCGTGATCAGCAGCAACACCGTCGCCCCCACCGTCGGTCCGGGCGCGGTCTTCGGCGCCATCAACTGGGCCAATCGCGCGGAAGCCAAGCAACTGGGCGACTACCTGTACTACAACAATGCCGATGACGACACCGGTGCCGACGGAGCCAACGCCAACGAGGCCAACCAGGATTGGCCCACAAGCGGACCCGGCGCCTGGCGAGGACCCTACATCGACCGCTACACCATCAACGATCCCTGGGGCCATGCCTACGTGATCAACGCCCGCTTCTTCCCCGGCAGCATCTACACCGGGACCGTGCGCCACAAGGTCTTCGTGCTGAGCGCCGGGCCCAACGGCAAGTGGGAAACCGGTTACTACAGCGCGGCAAGCGAGGAAATCGCAGGTGACGACATCGGGGCTCTGATCACCATCACCAACTAACGGAATGGGCGCGATGCCGCCCGACAAGAAAGGAACCGGCCATGTTGAGCGTAAGGAAGACGAACCGCCGGGGCTTCACCCTCATCGAAATCGTCATCGCGGTGGCCATCGTCGCCATCTTTGCCGCCGCCCTGACGCCGATGGTTTTCCGCCATCTGGAAGAAGCCAAGATCAGCAAGGCGCAGAATGAAACCGAGACCATCGCCACCGCCATCCTCTGCTACCACAAAGACGTCGGCGCCTGGCCCTACACCAATGCGACCACCTATGGCCGCCCCTCCGGCAACGAGGTGGCCCGCGTGATCAGCAGCAGCGCCATCGCCACCGGTGCCGGTCCGAACGCGGCCTCCGGCGCCACCAACTGGGGCACCTACGGGACCACCAAGCAACTGGGCGACTACCTCTACTACAACAATCCCGATGACAACACCGGTGACGATCCCAGCTGGGCCAGCGAGGTCGACGAGGATTGGCCCACCAGCGGACCCGGCGCCTGGCGCGGACCCTACATCGACCGCTACACCCTGAACGATCCGTGGGGCCATGCCTATGTGATCAACGCCCGCTTCTTCCCCGGCGGAAGCTACAACGGGACCGTTCGTCACAAGGTCTTCGTGCTGAGCGCGGGGCCCAACGGCAAGTGGGAAACCGGCGCCACCAACACCGAATCCGAAGAGATCTCAGGCGACGACATCGGGACCCTGATCACCATCCTCAACTGACCGGCCCCGCAACCGACCCGACACCGGGAACGCCCGCCCCTGCCGGGGACGGGCGTTCCCGTATGATGACCGGCTGTTTTCTCGGATCACATCTTCCCGTTCATCTTTTCCAGCTCGGCCTTGGCCAGGTCGTTGGCCGCATCCCCCTCCATGATCACCGGCGTCAGCAGCATCACCAGCTCGATGCTCATCTTCTTGTCCGTCGTCTTGCCGAAGAGATAGCCCAACAGGGGCAGATCCTTGAGCAGGGGCAGGCCGCTACGGGTCTGCTTCGTCCGCTCGCTCATCAGCCCCGCAATGACCAGGGTCTCCCCATCCCGCACCTTGCCCACCGTGTCCAGCTCCCGAATCGAGAGAATGGGGGCGGTGTCCTGGTTGGGGCTCTCGGCGGTACCCACGATATCGCTGATGGTGGGGTGCACGTTCAGGGTGATCAGGCGATCCTGCCCCACCTGCGGGGTCACATCCAGCACCACGCCCACCGGGTAGGTCTGGGGCGTGTAGCTGATGACCGGCTCGGTGGCCACGCCGTTGGTCACCACGGCCGGCGCCACCGTCGACTGGTAGAAGACGTTCTCCGTCACGATACGGATGACCGCTTTCTGGTTGTTGAGGGAAGTCACCTTGGGCGTGCTGATGGTGCGGATGTCCCCGTTCTTGCTGGCAATTTCCATCACGCTACCCAGGTGCTTGGAATCCAGCGTGAACTGGAAGAACTCACTGCCCAGGTGTTCGCTGTTGTCGAAGGATTGCAGGCCGATCTCACGGAAATCCGAATTCAGATTCAGCACGTCCCAGTTGATGCCCGTGCTCTGCTGCGAATCCAGGTACACCTCCATAATGCGCACCTCGATGGCCACCTGACGCTGCAGGGATTCCTCCAGGCGCTCCAGAAGCTGCTGCACCTGGTGGACGCGGCTCCATTCCGCCGTGACCATGACCATGCTGGCCATGGGGTTGGCCACCAGGACGCGCCCCTCGCCATCGCTCAGGCTGACGGCCATGTTCTCCTTGCTGCCGCCCCTTTCCTGCAGGCCTTCCGCGTTCTTGAAGACCATCACCTTCAGGCTTTCCATGACCTCGGGCCAGATGCTCATGGAAGCGGTGCTGGTGACGTGGCTCTTGTTCGCGCCCTGCTCCCCGCCCCCGGAAGAGGAATTTTCACCGCCGCCGCTGTTGGCCGAAACCTCCAGTTCCCCGCGGCCTTCGCGCTGGGTGACGGGATAGTCGAAGGTGATCCAGCGGGTGACCATGCCCTCCTTGTAGACCACCAGGACATTGTCCACCACCTCGTAGCCCAGGCCCGCCGGCGTCAGCAAGGCATCCAGGGCCTTGGCCACCGGCACCCCTTCCAGGTGCACATTGACCTGGCCGCCGACATCCGGGGCCATCTGCAGCCCCAGGCCCGCGTTCGCCACCACATTGCGCAGGATATCCCGCACCTCGACCCAACCGTTGGTGACGATGGTCACCTCCGGCCGGCCCTCGTCCCAGTCCGCGGTGGCGCCGGCGGTGGCGGCTCCGGCCACCAGAACCAGGATCAGCAATCCCATCCAGCCGCGTCGTAGTGCCCTCGTGTTTAGCATCTTCGGATTCCTTTCCTGTCTACTGATCGCTCAATCGGGTTCGCCCCTGTTCATCGGTGGCCCGAGCTCGGGTCACGACGCGATACTGCGATGTGTCATTCTTTTCCGGGCCAACGCCCAGCCGGTGGGTCCGGCCACGAGAATCGCGCAGCACCACCGCATCGGCGGTGATTTTCTCCACGGTCATCTGCCCCATCTTTTCCCCCGGGTGGTACCCCTTGCCGTCGATGATGGCCATGGGCTTGGCGCCCATCAGCAGGATGGCCGAACAGACCGGAGCCTTGGCCGCGCGCCGGCCGGGAGCCGCGGTGCGGGCCCGGTGCCGTTGCGGGGCCTTGCGGCGCGCCACGACCTGCTTGCGCACCGGGAAGAAGGGGTCCCTGGCCAGCTCGTCCACGGCCGATGATGCCGTCATCCCGGCACCCTCTTGGGCGGGGAGCGCCGTTTCCCAACCGGCCGGTCGCGCGTCCAGGGGCACCGGAGGATGCGCCTGCAGACGGTATCCCCGCTCGGTCTCCCGGCTGCCCCGTGCCGGCATGAAGGTCCGCACGTTCAGCATCACCACCCCGACCAGGGCCAGCGCCATCACCCCCAGCAGCACCTGCTGTTTAGGACTCAGTTTCTGCGTTGACATAGACGTCCAGCTCCATCTCCACCTGGATGCGCTCCTGTCCCGGATGCACGCGGTAGGAATCCAGCTCCACGGCGGGCACGTCCAGAGAGATGGCCGCCGATACCGGGCCGTCCTCGGTCCATGCTGTGGCAGCGGGCCTGCCCGCCCCCGCGTCTCCTCCGTTGCCGAGCGGGTCCATATTCCAGATGTCATTGCCCTCCTGGCCCAGCCTTCTGCGTTCGCTGAGGCCGAAGTCCTCCACCCCGCTCTCATCCGCCACCCGGGCCAGATCCAGGAAAAGCGTCTCCCGTTCCCGGGAAGAGGGATAGAGTCGACTGAAGGCCGCGTTGACCGGCAGAGAGCGCTGGGCCACCGCCGGGGCCAGCCAAAGGCCCGCCACCGTCCATTGGTCCAGGGTGGCCAGTTCTTCCTCCACCTGATGGATGGTCTCGTTCTGCCGGACCACGTCCTGCCAGGTGGGGATGGCCACGAAAACCAGTAATCCCAGCCAGAGCACCGCCAAGACCACCGGCCACAGACGACGCTTACGGGACTTGGCCGGCGCTGTGAAACGCTTGGTCATGCCTCAATTCTCCTCCCTCAGTGCCACCGCGGGCTCCTCCACGGGAACCGCGGTCCCCTGGCGTATGCCGCATTCCATGCTGAACTCCACTTTCTTCCGCATGCCGCCACCTTGCCGCTCCGCCGAGATCACCAGCTTGCGCGGCTCTCCCTCGGGCGTCAGCAGAGGGCTCCCGCCGAGAGCGCCCTGGAAGGCGATGAAGGCCTGCTGGGCGTCTTCCACCAGGTTGCTGGTGCTCTCGCCCGTCAGGTAGATGCGCGGCTCGCCATCGGTGCCGTCGCCCAGGCGCAGATCCTTGAAGACGATCTCATCGGGCGTCAGGGATGCCAGATGCAGCAACACCCCCGCATAGTCCCGTTGGAACCGGGCGGCCTGCCGGATGTGGTTTTCCTTGTCTTCCAGAAGCTTCTCGGCCTGATAGACCTGCTTGGCCTCTTCGGCGCGCACCAGGGCTTCCTGCATGCGGACCTGGGCGGCGTCCAGGTAATGGTCCTGGATGCGGCTGGTCACCAGGCCGCCCACCGTCAACAGGGGCACCAGGGTCCAGGCCGCGGTGACCGCCGCCAGGGCCAGACGCCGCCGCAACACCGGAGGCAACAGGCCGGTCCCGGTCCCCGCCTGCAGATTCAGCCCCCCTTTGCCCGAGGCCAGAACCGCGGCCATGGCGGGCAGGATGAGGGTTTCGTCCCATTCCCCTTCGGGCATGGTGAAGAGGGTGTTCAGGTCCCAGAGTTCCGCCGGGACGCTGGTATCCCGGTTCAGCAGGGCCACCAGATCGGCGGCCAGCCCGGCCTCGCCGCAAACCACGACCCGATCGATCCGGGGGTTGTACTCGGTCTGTCGCGCGAAGAAAAGGGAGCGGTCCACCTCGGTGGCCAGCCGCTCGATATGCTCCTGCCGGTTCCCCCCCTCGTTGAGGTCCGCCGGCAATTCCCTGGTCAGGATCATGCCCTCATGATTGGCCACGCACAGGAATTGTTCCTGGGCGGTGACATAGACCAGGTTCCAGCCCTGCAGATCGTGCCGACCGGATCCGTACTGGCGATACATCTGATCCAGCACCGTGAATTCGGGTATGATGCGGGAAATTTGCCCCCCCCAACCGGCGATCCGCTGCTGAAAAGCCTGCAGCTCCCACTTGGGGCAGTAGAGCAGGAACACATCCGTGTTTTCCGGATCCGGCTCCGGGCGCTGCAACTCCGTCCAGGCCACCTGCCAGTCCGCCACCGGCGTGCCCTCCTCACGGGCCACCCAGCCGTGCACCGCCTTGTCCAGTTCCTTCCGTTTCAGGCGGGGAAAGGACGTCAGGGCGTTGCGCACGGTCTTCCTGTTCAGCACCAGCCCCAGGGGCGTGCCCTTGGAGCCGATGGCCCGGCGCAAATCCAGCCCCGGTCCCGCCGCATGGGTGCCGGTTTCCCGGGTCGTGATCCGCCAACGGCCATCGTCCTCGGGGACCAGACCGACGGCGGTGTAGCGATCACCCCGGGTCTGAATTCCGTATGCCGTCTTCTTTCTCAAGTTCAGCTCCTTGGCTCAGGGGCCCACGCCCGCGGGCAGATTGTCACCGACCAGGGCGGCGTTGCCGTCCGGCCCAACGGAATAGATGATCGTTGTTCCACACCCCGGTCAAAGCCAGATCGGCATTGTTGTTCAGAACCGTCTGGGCGATATCCAGGCGCCGCATCGTGACTTTGCGGCCAGGCGGGACGCTGCTGACAGTTGTGTACAGATCATCGTTGTCACCGCCGTTGTTCTGCCGATCCGGTCCCGCGCTCCACATGTAGCAGACCACCGGCGAGCCCGATCCCCCCACCTGAGACAACAGATAGGTCGTGTGCCAGGGGTCGGTGAAAGCGTCATTATTCAGACCCCGGTCCAAGTACTGGTCAGCCAAGGTCTGGATGTTGGCGGGGAAAGCCATGTTGTCCTCGTAGTAGGCCGTCAACGCCGCGGCCAGGGTCTGTATCTCCTGCCGGCATTCCAGAACCTTGTCACGGTTGATCTGGCCCACACTGATCAGGGTGATGAGATCATCCCCGTCCCCGTCCAGCTGCCAGCGCCCGTTCAAACCACCCATGTCCAGGCGATGGTTGGCTCCCCCGCTGGCCACCAGGGCATCCGCGCCCGGGGAGTTGACGTCGGGGCTCAGGTCATAGGTGTAGGCCTCGTTGAAGGCGTCGTGGGTCAGTTCATGGAGCTGGTTCCCCTTGCCCCCTCCCAGGTACGGACCGCCCCAGCCCATGACGCCGGGATCTTCCAGCAGGGCGCCCAGGCCTTCGGTCTCGCTGGGGAAACGGCCCGTGTCCTCGTAAAAATTGATCAGCCCCTTGTTCAGACCGGCCAGCTCCCTGTCCGTGGCGTCCTCCCGCGCGGAGATCATCTCTTTGAAGGCCAACGGCGCGATGGTACCGGCCATGATGGCCACGATGGCCACGGCGATCACGATCTCGATGAGGGTGAATCCCTGTCGGTTCAGTTTCGGACCAGGCATCAGATATTCCCCTTGATCTGCATGATGGGCATGAGCAACGAAAGGGCCGCCACACAGATCACCACGCCCAGAATGGCGATGACCAGACCCTCGAAAATGGTGAAGGCTTTCTTCAGATCCCGCGGAATCTCCTTATCCAGGTATTGGCTGGCACTCAACAGGGAGCGATCCAAAGAGCCCGTCTTCTCTCCCACGGTCACCAGGCGCTGGATGAGGGGCGGAAAAACGGGAGAATCGGCGAAGGCGTCACCCATGGACTCGCCGGTGGCCACCCGCTCGCGGATGAGCGCGATCTGACGGCTCATCACCTGGTTGCCCACCACGCCCTGCATCAGATCCAGCAGCCGCATCAGATCCAACCCGGAGGCGAAGATCAGGCTGAAGGATTTGGCGAAGCGCGAGAGGGCGATCTTATGTATGAAGGGCCCCAGAACGGGCGCTTTCAGCATGAAGCGGTCCCGGTTGTAGGCCCCCCGCTCGGTCCGGAAATAAAGCTTCAGAGCCAGCGAGACCAACACGGTGACGCCCAGCATCAGCCACCACCAGTGCCCCATGAAACTTCCCAGGGCCATGACCTTGACCGTCAGGGTGGGCAGCGGGAAATCCACATCCTCGAAAATGGCCTGGAAGCGCGGGATCACGAAAAGCGTCATCAGCAGGAAGAGGCCGATGACGGCCGTCAGCAGCATGGCCGGATAGATCATAGCCTGGCTGGTCCGACTGCGCAGGTCGTCGTTCCACTCCAGGTAGCTGACCAGTTCCTCGAAGACCCGGTCCAGGTTACCGGAGTTCTGCCCGGCGGCGATCATGGCCAGGTAGACACCGTTGAAGATGTGCTTGTGGCGCGCGAAGGCCTCGTCCAGAGCCGTCCCGCTGCTGACATCGCCGTGGATGTCGGTCACGACTTCCTTGAAGTCCCCTTTGCTGAGGGCCGCGAAATCCGCCAGAGCCGTCACCGCCGGAATACCCGCCGCCAGGCAGGTGCTCATGTGTTGGGTGAAGTCGCGCAGCTCCTTGCGCCCGGCGCGGCCGCTGGAGGAAAAGAACTGGCCCAGGCTGCCCAGAGTCGGACGGCCGTTCAACAGGATCAGCCCGATCTCCTGCAGCTCACGCCCCAGAACATCCATGTTCTCGGCGCGCCGGATGCCGGATATGGTCCGGCCGGTGGCGGTCAGGGCGCTGTAGCGGTATTCCCTCATTGCGCCACCCTCATGACTTCGCTGATGGCGGTCCGGCCCGCCTTCATCTTGCTCAGCGCGTCGTCGAACAGGGACCGCCGGCCGGCCTCACGCGCCGCCTGCTCGATGACTCCCCCGTCCGCGCCCTCGGCGATGAGCCGGCGAATGCGCTTATCCACGCGCAGGTACTCGAACACGGCCATGCGCCCGCGGAATCCCGTACCGCGGCACAGATTGCACCCCTTGCCCACGTTGTTGATGGCCTGGTCCCCGAAATCCTCCGGCAGGCCCAGCATTTCCAGATCGGTCGGCTCGAAAGGCACCTCCACCGCGCACTGGTCGCAGACCCGGCGCACCAGCCGCTGGGCCAGGATCGAGACCAGGGTGGCGCTCAGCAGGAACGGCTCCACCCCCATGTCCAGCAGACGCGGGATGGCCCCCGCGGCGCTGTTCGTGTGCAGCGTGCTGAAAACCAGGTGACCGGTCAGGGCGGCGCGGATGGCCATCTGGGCCGTCTCCACATCCCGGATCTCGCCCACCAGCAGGATATCCGGATCCTGACGCAGGATGGCGCGCAGCCCCTTGGCGAAGGTGAAGCCCTTGGCCGTGTTGATCTGCGCCTGGTTGATGACCGGCAGCTCGTACTCCACCGGATCTTCCAGGGTGATGATCTTGGTGTCCGGTTTGTTCAGGTAGGTCAGGGCGGAATACAGCGTCGTCGTCTTGCCCGAGCCCGTGGGCCCCGTGACCAGGATGATGCCGTTGGGCCTGGTCAGATCACGGCGGAAAAGGGTCTGCATCTCCTGATCCATACCCAGCTTCTCCAGGCCCAGGATCAGCGCCTCCTTGTCCAGGATACGGCAGCAGATGCCCTCGCCGTTGACCGTGGGAAAGGTGTTGACGCGCAGGTCCACCGTGCGGCGGCCGGTGTCGAAGAGGATGCGCCCGTCCTGAGGCACCCGGCTCTCGGAGATATTCAGTTCCGCCATGATCTTCAAGCGGGTCACGACGATGGCCATCAGCTCCGCGGGCAGGATCGGCCCCTGGGAAAGGCGACCATCCACGCGGTAGCGGCAGCGCAGCACCTTCTCCTCGGGCTCGATATGGATATCCGTGGCGCCGGCCTCCACGCCCTGGCGCAGAATCTGGTCCACCAACCGGATGAAAGGAGAATCGCCCTCGCCCAGCTTCACGCCGCTGGCCAGGGCCCTCTGGCTCTTGTCGATGAGCGCGGTGATCCGGTCCTCGCTGCCGGTCTTGGCCCCGTAATAGCGCACGATGGCATCCTGGATCTCGCTGTCCGGGGCGTGCACCACCTCGATGTACTTGCCCGTCTTGCCGCCCAGTTCATCGATGATGGCCAGGTCCAAGGGATTGGCCATGGCCACCTGCAAGGTGCTGCCCTTGCGCTGGAGGGGCAGCAGGGAAAATTTTTCGGCGTAATCCCGGTCCACCAGTTCCAGCTGCCCGATATCCACCTGCACCTGGGACAGATCCACGCAGGCCACACCCGCCTGGCTCGCCAGCATCTTGGCGATGTCTTTCTCCGAACAGATGCCCAGACGTTGGAAGATGGTGCCCAGCTTCTCGCCCGTCTGGCTCTGTTCCCGAAGGGCCATGTCCAGATTTTCCGGCGTGATGACCCCCGCCTCGACAAGGATCTCACCCAGTTTTTTGGTCTTGATCTGCGCCATGGATCGCTCCCGCCTTGGACTCTAGGGTTGGAACTTCTGGGCCCCGTGCACCACGTATCCGATGTCATCGCCCCCGGGCTGTTCGTTGTAGGCATTCAAATCGAAAGTCGTCTCGAAGACGCCGTCCTGTCCCGCGCTCATGACCATGACGTTGTGGTATTCGTTCAGGGCGGTGACGGTGCCTTCGACGACGGGCAGCGCGAAACCGATGTTCACGACGTAGGGCCGGCCCCAGGGATCCAGCGGCACACGATCCAGATAGGGACCGTTCCAGCCGGGCGTCTGGTGCGGATTCGCGCTCTCTTTGTACAGGGGGTAGACGTTGCCCACCCGGTTGCGGATGAGCTGCTCGGTCAAGGTGGTGCTGGAACCGAATGTGGCCCAGGCGTTGGCGCCCAGAGCCCGGCCGTTCCCCGTGGCGATGCCGCTGTCGCCACCACCCTGCTCGAAGTTGCCCACCAGACGGAAGGCCTCGGGACTGGCGTCGGCGTCCATCTGGGTGGGCCATTGGCCCACATCCTTGTAGAAATTCAGGATGGCGTTGCCGATGACCTGCGCATCGCTGGCCGCCCGGGCGGTCTTGCCCTGGTTCAGATTCTTGGCCACGGGGATCCCCACAGCCACGGCCAGGAGGGCCACGATGGCCACGGCAATCAAAACCTCGAAAAGGGTGAAACCCTTCCTGCCCTCGTTCAGCATGATTCTTCCCTTCAAAAAGCTCAACACACTGACCGCTCCCCATGAGGAGCCGCCTGATAACCCGCTGGGCAGACGGCAAGGACCGTTCCCATCCCGGCATCCAATTCTCAGGTCGGACCGATTCAGATGTGATGTGTGGTTTTTTGGGCTGAAAAGCCGTAATTTTTTGTTTTTTTATATGCTTGGGGAAGAAATTATACTTTCACAATCAGAAAAAACCCGCCCAAAGACAAGCCCCGCAGCAAAGCCGCGGGGCTCATGGCGTCCAGTTTTTCACCGTGCAGGGCGGAGACTGATCAGACCCGGCTAGACCGCCGCCTCGATGGCCACGATCTCCCAGCTCCGGACATCATCGTCTTCTCCGAATTCCACCTTGTCCCCCACCCGGGCCCCCATGAAGGCCATGGACAGAGGCGCCTGGTAGTTGAGGATCCTCTCCTCCACATTCGTGTCCCAGGGCCCCAGAAAGGTGAAGATCTCTTCCCCGCCATGCTCCAGGTTGCGGGTGGTGACGCGGGTGCCCACGTTCACGAAGTCGCTGGCGGCCATCTCGTGGTTGATGACC
>PDWI01010385.1_pt1 | contig 12271 bp, 11 predicted proteins | sample 1430891 | NCBI WGS metagenome assembly PDWI01 (sample SAMN01162508, study PRJNA174530) | Oral metagenome, whole genome shotgun sequencing project. | biome: Marine environment; feature: Marine mammal; material: Swab sample of the gingival sulcus; isolation source: swab sample of gingival sulcus...
GTTTTTTTTGACCCTCTAACCAAGGAGAGGTGTTCCCTGTATTAGCTGTCCATGTTTTGCCATCAAAGTTGCTAAAAACCAAGCCTCGCCAGTACATATTGGCTCTGCTAGGCGGTTGCCCCTCAAACTCAACACGAAAGGCAAGCTCTGTCGATTGGCTTAAGTTGGCAAAGTCACCTGCGGACATGCTATCAGACATACCTGTTTTGGCTTGTCCGTTTGCCATTTGCATTGACCACAGTGGTGGTAGGCGAGGGAAGAATAAAAACAAAACCACTAATAAGGGAACGGCAAGCCCTGCCAATGTGCCAACACTTCGCAAACGTCCTGCTCCAAGGGTTTGTGTATTAGTCGTTTGGCTATTACTCTGTGTGTTACGTATTGAAGTGTTTTCTAGCGTTAAGCTCCCAGTTTCTGCATCTAATTGAGCATCATCATTCATGGCAACAAACGCCATTAACACGCATAACAGAGCAAAAAAGGCTTGAATCGAACTGCCCAATCCTTGGTCTAACAAAAACAGCGAGGCACAAACAAACAGTGATAAGTTTAATACCACAAAGGCATCTCGCCGTTGGTACATTTCCCAAAACTTACTGCATAGGCAAAGGAGCAAAAAGGCAACCCCAGCATCAACACTAAAGCCCCCATAAGTCAGCCACAATCCCCCAATACTAAGCAAAAAAGCAAGCAGTTGCACCGCTCGATAAATGCCTTTTAACTTCTGCCTTCTGGCGAAAATAGCCTTAATCCGTGGCAGTTGCATAATAATACTAAAAAGAGCGTACAGCACCAGCCACAGAGGCATATATGCCAAATGTGGCAATATCACAACCACTTGTGATAATAGCACCCAATAATAGGCAGGCAAGCCAATAAGCTTGGCAAACCATTTGTTGCTTGGTTTGTCATCTGTCAATTTGCTAGCGTTATTGGTTGTTTGAAAGGAGGAATGAGTCGGCTTACCAACTGCTAACTCATTAAAAATAAAAATTTGAGCAGGTAATAGTTCAGCCAAGGGTAGGGGAGCTACTGGTTGTTTTTCAGGTGCTTGTTTTTGAAAAATACGCATTAGGCTAGGTCTATTGAAAAAAGTTCTGATTCAATACGGAATTTAATAAACTACTCGGACGGTTCTCCCCCTGACAAGGGGGAGTTAGAGGGGGTTAACGAAATCATTTATTTAAACTAACTCCGAAAACCCCTCCTAGCCTCCCCTTATCAGGGGAGGGACTTTCCACTTTAGAGTATGGTATCGTTGAATTTTATAAAATCTTCTTTGGTGCGTAACTTCAGTTTAGTTATAAGGCACTACTCGGCACAAAGACCTCACCCACCATAATACGGCGTGCCGAGCGACTCATAGAAACTTTTTTCGCTTGCCATTTCCCATTGATGATTTCCGACTTGCCACCGACTTTTAACGTGCCAGATGGATGACCAAAGGTAACTTCACTAATCTCACCACCACCGACCATTTGGTTGACTAAAGTACCTTTGGTAGTAGCAGCGGCTGCGATGGCAACGGCGGCCGTACCCATCATTGCATGGTGTAGTTGTCCCATACTCATCGCTCTTACTAATAAATCAACATCAGAGGCTTTCACAGCTTTACCGCTAGATGCTGTATAATCAGCAGGTTTGGCTACCCAAGCAATTTTGGGAGTGTGTTGGCGAGTTTTGGCTTCTTCAATATCGCTAATCAGCAATATCAGATTGCAACTCCGTCCCGACAAAGCCAAAGTCTTCTGCCTTAATAAAAATGGTAGGAATGCCAGCGTTGATAAAGGTAGCTTCAAATGTGCCACCATTCCAGTCAATATCAGGCACAGTGAAGGTATCTATCAAATTGCCTGTTGGAAACATCTCACCATCAACAGGGTCAATAAACTCAACTTTTACCTCAGCAGCAGGAAAGGTCACACCATCAAGCTCAAAGTCGCCTGTTTCTTGCACCTGTCCATTGGTGATAGGAACATGGGCGATGATGGTTTTACCAATGTTTTGTTGCCAAATGCGTACTTTACAAATGCCATTGCCCTGTTCATCGGTTTCCATACGAGCAGGGTCAACATAACCAAAGTTAATCGCACAAGCTCCCACAGCTGCGGTTAAGTTGCCGCAGTTACCAGACCAATCAATCATGGGCTTGCTAATGTTGACTTGCCCAAATAGATAGTTAACATCATGGTCGTCTTTTTCACATTTGGATAAAATCACCGATTTTGAGGTGCTAGAGCTGCCATTGCCCAGTCCATCGATTTGTTTGCCATAAGGATCTGGGCTACCGATGACTCGTAATAAGAAATTATCACGAGCCTCACCTGCCACTTGACAAGGCTGAGGGAGGTCTTCTAGTCGAAAAAATGTCCCCTTTGACGTACCACCACGCATATAGGTGGCTTTGACAGCGATTTGTGGTTGTTGTGATGGAGTAAGGTTTGGTGTTTCCTTTGTTATGGGAGCTGCTGTGGCTACTGATGTGGTCATTGGCTTGGTCTTCCTTGTGGTTGTAAACTGGTGTAAGATTCTATCCGCCTACTATAGCATAATGGCAAAACCTTGCAAATAACTATTTGTTGCTTTTCAGCTTATAACCCTACAATTTACAGCACTCCATAAAAAACACCGCCCTAGCTTAAAGCTAAGGCAGTGTTTTTTATAAAGAAGATTAAAAATTAAACCACTTAAGCGAACTGCTTAAACCTCTTTTATAAATTCATCATCATACATTTCTGCATTGACAGGTGCATTTCTATCTTCAAAGCTAACGACTTCCTCTTCAAACTCAGGTTTTACCGTTACCACAAAGTCATCACGATTTAAGCCCATTAACAATGGAATCGCACTGGCAATATAAACAGAAGAGTAAGTACCAGCAATCAGACCGATAAACAAGGTGATTGAGAACCAGAACAGACCATCACCCCCTAAGAACATCATAGCACCGACAACCAAGAGTACCGTCATACTGGTCATAATTGTACGGCGGAGTGTTTCGGTTAACGATAAGTTGATGACCTGTGCAGGGTCGAGTCCACGCACACGGCGGAAATTTTCACGAATACGGTCATAAACGACAATGGTATCGTTCAATGAATAACCAATCAATGCTAAGATAGCCGCCAATACGGTCAGGTCAAACGGCCACCCCATGATAGCAAACACCCCAAGGGTGACGATGGCATCGTGGAACAGGGCGATAACCGCCCCCATTGATAGCTTAAATTGGAAACGAACGGCGACATACAGTAGCATACAGCCAAGTGCCAATGCCATCGCTAGCAATGAATTTAGATAGACTTCATTACCCACCTGACTACCAATGATATTTAGGCTTTTGACTTTAGCTTTATTTATTGATGAGGTGTTTACCTGCGAGTCGTTTGCTTGTAAGCCACTACCTTTTAGGTCTAAAGCCGCCTCAAGTTTTTTGCTCAAACCACCATCACTATTATCTTGTGGTGGCAGGCGAACGAGCAATTCATTTTGCGTGCCAAGATACTGTACCACGGCATCGTCAAAACCTTGTTCAGCCAATGATTGCACCACCGCTTGGGCATTTTCCACGGGCTGTTCATAAGTGACATCTGCTGAAACACCACCGGTGAAGTCAAGCCCTAGGTTTAAGCCTTTGCCAAATATCGCTACCAAAGCGATGACCACCATCAAGCCTGAGAAGATCACCATTGGCTTTTTGATACCCATAAAGTTGATAATCTTTTGATTACCAACGGCTTTAATACCACCTTCTGCCATAGCAGCTTCATCGGCTTCTTGACCGTGAGAGCTATCAACAGCTAACTCAGCAGACGGCTTATTTACTGTTTCATTTTTTGCATCATTAGCATTATGGGCAGGGTTCTCTTCTGTGCTAGCCTTACCTGTTCTACGACCACCACCTTGACCACCTGTACGCCGTGGACGGCGACGGCGGTGATGGGTGGTTTGTTCATTGTGACTAATAGTATCACTTGTATTTGTACTACTTGTATTTGTATTGCTTGTGCTTGTATTGCCTGTGTTTGTCGCGTTTTCCACCTCAGTATTGGTGTTAGGCGAGTTGTTTTCTTCTGACATAATATTCTCCTTTCCTAACTTAACCAATGCTTAGTTTTTTGATGTTGTTACGCTTGCCATAGAATAGCTGAACCAATGCACGAGTCACCAAAATGGCTGTGAATAGTGAGCTAACGATACCGATAGCAAGGGTAATGGCAAAGCCTTTAATCGGACCTGTGCCAATGGCAAACAGAATAAAGGCGACGAGTAGGGTAGTGATATTGGCATCAAAGATACTACTAAATGCACGGTCAAACCCTGCAACAATAGCCGACTTGGCTTTTGCTCCATTGGCAATCTCTTCACGAATCCGCTCAAAGATAAGGACATTGGCATCGACCGCCATACCAATGGTCAACACAATACCTGCAATACCTGGTAAGGTCAAAGAAGAACCTAGCATCGACATGATGGCGATGATAATCATCAAGTTAATCGCCAAAGCAATATTAGCAATTACCCCAAACACACGATAAAAGACAATCATCCATAAGAAGACGAGCAAATAACCAACCTGTGTTGAAAACAGACCTTTTTCGATGTTTTCCTTACCCAATGATGGACCAATGGTTCGCTCTTCGACAAAGTACATGGGAGCCGCCAAAGCACCAGAGCGTAACAACAAGGCAAGCTCAGCTGCCTCTTCTGGACTATCAAGCCCAGTAATACGGAAACTAGAACCAAGCACGGCTTGAATGGTCGCACGGTTGATGACTTTAATCTCTGAATAAGGCGTATTGACGGCTATCATCTCACCAGTTTCAGGATCTTTTTCATAGCTCTTGCGTTGTTTATGCTCAATAAATAGCACCGCCATGGTTTTACCAACTGAGTTGGAAGTGGCGTTCTGCATCAAGCGTCCGCCAGCAGAATCAAGAGTGATACCAACCGATGGTTGACCTTTTTCATCAAGGCTAGTCTGAGCACCTGTGACCTTATCACCTGTAACGATTGCTTCACGTTTTAGCAATACAGGAGGTCCATCCAAGCTACCAAATGGGAAACTCTCAGTCCCTGCTGGTGGAATACCACCAGTAAAGTTGTCTGCCCCTTCAGCGAGCATACGGAACTCAAGGTTAGCCGTACGTCCAAGGACACGCTTTGCCTCAGCGGTATCTTGCACCCCTGGAAGCTCAACGACAATACGGTTTGAACCTTGTGACTGTACTAGGGCGGCGGCCACACCCAACTCGTTAATACGATTACGAATCGTTGTTAAGTTTTGCCCCACAGCTTCCTGATTCATTGTGCTAACAGTCGCATCATTAAAAGTCAAATTAATTGCAGGACCTTGCTCATCAATGATACTTTGAATATCAAATAAATTGGCAAAATTGGATCTTAATAACCCTTGAGCTTTATCTCGATTATCCGTATCACTAAAGTGTAGCTGTATTTGCTTGTTAGCAGCATCAGATTTTAACCCAGCCACAGGCACTTTTTCACTACGCAATGCACGGCGAACGTCTGTACTGGCAGTTTTTAGGCGTTGTTCAATGACTTTGTCCATATCAACTTCTAAAACAAAGCGAACACCACCACGCAGATCAAGACCAAGCTTCATTGGGTTTGCCCCAATTTTGGTTAGCCATTCAGGCGTTGTTTGAGCTAAGTTTAGTGCGATGACATAATCATTGCCCATCTCTTGATTTAAGATGTCTTTAGCCTTGAGCTGATCTTCATCGCTATCAAGACGTAGTAGGGCACTGTTGCCTTTAATATTGGCATCATGGGTGTTGATACCTGCCTCTTCAAGCAGTTGTTTAGACTGTTGTAAGACGGAGTCACTAAGCTCAGTACCTGCCGAACTACTGGTAATCTGTACCGCAGGCTCACTGGGGTATAGGTTTGGTAACGCATACAAACCAGTTACCACCAGTACCACAACAATCAGAATATATTTCCAAGCTGGATATTGCATAATATTCTTCTTACATTAAGTTATTTTAAAAAAATCAACTTTTACTTCAAGCTGTTTCTTTCGTTATGTCAAGCTATCTGTATGATAAGCTGTCTTTACTTCATAGGTTGTGTTTAATAGTTTGTACTTAAGACAAGCCTTCAAGCGTACCATTTGGTAACACAGAAATCACAGAGGCACGCTGAATCTTAATGTCATTATTGTCGTTTAAGCTGATGACGGCATACTCACCTTCAAGTGATTTAATTGAGCCCATTAACCCACCTGCAAAAATGACCTCAGAACCTTCTGTTAGTGAATCAATCATCGCCTTGTGTTCTTTGTTACGCTTACTTTGTGGGCGAATGATAAAGAAATAAAACACCGCCACAAAAATCAGTGGCATGGCTAATGAAGCCCACGGGCTAGCTGGGGCAGCTGCATCTGCTGCATAGGCAGACTGGATAAATAAACTCATAGTATTACTCTAAATAAAATAGTATAGCTATATAGACAGTAGTATAGCTGTAAATTATATATCAGCGTTACTCTGTGCTGATATGATGGATGTAAGGATATAAATAAATTGTTGTTAGATGTTAGATTTAAAACTCGATTTGACATCAAATACAAAATCAAACCTCCATTGTAGCAAAAAATACGCCTTATGATAACTACTATTATCTTAAATAACGGATAATTTATGTTAATTTATATGATTAATGCTGAAAAATAGCTAAAATATCTTGTCAGCTTGCTAAGGATGATTTAATATGACTCTTTTAAAGTTGAATTTATAACGGAACGGAACAATCGCCTTGAAATCAAAAAGTAAAAAATCAAAACCCAAGCCTAAACGCCAGACAGCACATTTTATACAGCTTATACGGCCAATCATAAAAAATACATCGATTAAAGCTAGTAAAACCCCGTTTCCTTTGATGGGTTTTACGGCTGGTTCTATGGTTGCTTTTATGTCAATCGCACTGGCTAGCACATCAGCAAATGCTGGCTTACCGCTATCGTTTTCTTCGTCTTTACCATTGGCGACCGCTACCACACCAGCGACTAGCATGGACGTCATTCTACTTGCCATGTTTGTATTTATGGCAGTGGGCGTATCCTTTGCTTGTTCATTGGCAGAATCAACTCTATTAAGCATTACCCCATCCTATATTGCCGATATTCGAGAAAGTGACCCAAAAAAATCAGAATTATTAAAACGCTTAAAACAAGATAAAGTTGACCAATCACTGGCGGGAATTTTAACCCTCAACACTATTGCCAACACCGCAGGCTCAATTGGTGCGGGGGCTCAAGCGATTATTGTCTTTGGTAGTGCTTGGTTTAGTGTGTTTTCGGCAGTTATGACCTTTGCCATTTTGACCTTTTCTGAAATTATTCCCAAAACCTTAGGCACAGTTTATTGGCGACAGCTAAGTGGTACGGTTGCGTACTTTGTGCGGGGCATTATTTTGCTGTTATATCCAATTATTTTGGTTTCAGAAAAATTAACCCAATTTTTGGTACGAGGCAAGGATGGCAATGAATTTAGCCGTCGAGAATTTACCGCATTGGCAAGTGTTGGTGAAGAAACAGGGCATATTAATCCGTTAGAATCTCGCATTATTCGCAATTTATTTGCCTTTGGTGGCATTAAAGTTGAAGACATCATGACCCCTCGTTCGGTTATTTTGGCATTAGAACAGTCGAATACAGTCGCAGAAGTATTTGCCAATCGTAAAAAGTTGAGTTTTTCTCGCTTGCCCATTTATAATGAAGAACTGGATAAGGTCACAGGATTTGTCCTTAAAACCGACTTATTATTGGCAAAAGCAGACAATCATTTGGAAGATAAAATTAGCGAATATAAGCGAGATATCTCTTTTGTTTTTAGTAAGATGAAGCTGTTTGATTTACTCAACATGATGCTCAAAGACAGGGTACATATTGCCATGGTGGTGGGGGAGTTTGGTGAAGTTAAGGGTTTGGTCACTTTAGAAGACGTACTAGAAACCTTACTTGGTTTGGAGATTGTCGATGAAATTGATAAGGTTGAAGATATGCAAGAGCTTGCTCGCCAACTGATGGATAAACGGGTCAAACGTTTGGGCATGAAAGTGCAGGATAACGAATCTGCCTCTAAATCGCCTGTTGATGAAGAGTCAATGACTGACAATGTGGCTACTGAAAAAAATCAGGCAGATGACAGCGTTAACATATCTGCTACCAAATAAAGATATATGAGAAATGATAGTGTGCTATTGTAAGACTTAAATGTAAGAAAATGTATCAAAACTAAGAATGTATCAAAACTAAGAATGTATCAAAACTAAGAATGTATCGAAGCTAAGGTCAATCAAACTCATTTGTCAAACCAATCTATCAAATAAGTCTGCCAAATAAACCAAGGAATAAATAAAATGAAACTAGTAAAATTCGTACCAAAAACTGCTAAAATATTAGCTGTGGCTATGGCCAGTACGTTGGCACTATCAGCCATGATAGGTAATGCTCAAGCAGAAGTCAATGTAGCAGATGTGCAAGGCTGTGCCGAGATGATGAAACAAGCTGCTAACAATAAAAATATGGAACAGGTCGCAAAACTCATTGCTGATGACGCCATCATCTCCATCACTCGTAATGGCAAGTCTGGCACTATGGACAAAAAAACCTATCTACAGCGGTTAAAAGATAACTGGCAAAAATCCAGTGAATACAACTATAATATCAAAGTTGATAATGTAGTGACCATGGGGGAACAGGCAAAAGCTGATCTCAGTACGGTTGAAACCTTTACTAAGGATGGCAAGTCGGTTAAACTGGTTACCAACTCTCGTGCGACGTTAACTAGCGGTGCTGATAATGCCGTGTTGTTAAAATTAGTATCGCAAATTACAATTGAATAAAAGCAACTAGAAATACGACTTAACATAAAAGAAAAGCAGATTTTATGAAGAAACAAGCCATTATTATTGGGGCAACTGGATTAGTTGGTCAAGAGTTAATAAAAGAATTAACGGCTTTATATCAAAAAGTATTGGTTATCGCACGTCGTCCACCACAGACTATGAGTGCCAATATGCACTTTTATCAAGTGAATGATTTTGCCAATCTTGGCAAAATTTTTGACAGCATTTATCTAGGTTCGCCAACCGACGCCTTTAGTTGTTTAGGAACAACTAAAAAACAAGCAGGTAGTAAAGAGGGCTTTTATAAAGTTGACTTTGAATATAATCTCAAATTTGCTCAATGCTGTCATGATAACGGCATTGATAATTTCTTGTTGCTTTCAGCGATGGGAGCGGATGCGGATAGTCGGTTTTTTTATAATCAAGTAAAAGGTGAGCTTGAGCAGGCAGTAGAGCAGATTGGCTTTGATAATCTTTACATTTTCCGTCCATCATTGTTACTGGGCAAGCATAAAGGCAGAACACTGGAAAATTTATCACAAAATGTATTTCGCTTGATTTCTCCAGTAGTCTCAGAAAATGTGCCTGCCCATCCAATCAGTGGCAAACGAGTTGCCATCGCTATGGCAATGACGGCTCATCAACTTTATGAAGATAGTAAATATCGACAAATGGCAACAACTAAGCAAACCGTTATTATTGAAAACAAACAGATGTTAGCCATGACAAAGGTTTAAACGCCAATCTCAACCTTTAAATTGATACAATTTATTTTAATAGATAAATCAGCCAGTTAAGATTATTTCTTTTTAAAACTGAACCAGTCCTTCCCCTGACAAGGGGGAGTTAGAAGGGGTTCCTATGAAAGTCAAACACAAGGATGACGACTATGAGTGATGTCAATGATGTAACCAGTGATGTAAACAAAACAAACTTTATCACCTGTGATCTTTTGGATGCCAATCCGGAATGTCAAGTATGCCTACCCAATATCGAAAGTAAGCGATTTTATAACTATGGTGGTCATGACAAGTTTTGCGGTGAAATTGTTACCGTAAAATGCTTTGAAGACAACAGCCGAGTTAAAGAGTTATTAAATTCTGATGGCAAAGATAGCAATGGCGAGGGCAAGGTGCTAGTCGTTGATGGTGGTGGCTCTATGCGATGTGCCCTGCTTGGTGATATGATCGCCCTATCGGCGATAAAAAATGGCTGGGCAGGTGTGGTTGTCTATGGCTGTGTGCGTGATGTCGATGATATGGCTCAGATGGACATCGGAGTAAAAGCTTTAGGCTGTATCCCTCGTAAGTCAACTCGCCGTGGAGAGGGGCAGACCGATATTAGCATCAGCTTTGGTGATCTAACCTTAGAATCTGGTATGTATCTGTATTCTGATAATAACGGTATTATCGTTAGTGATAAGGCGTTGTTGTAGTTTTGGCTAGTTTTAGCGTTGGGTAGTTTTGCGTCGTGTTGGGTAATGGTGGTTTGTATTCATAAGTTTATGCTGTTGCAGTAAATATGCCGTAAGTAAATGCTTACAAAACTTTAGGATTTTATCCTATAGCATACAATCAACAAGTGTCCTATAATACACCCATCAACACAAGGAAACATGGACTGAAAAGTGTTGACAAGTTGACGCCCAACAACTTAGACTTAGGATTGAGTCAATCAAAGGATAGAAATCCCAACCAAAAACCCCAAGCTAATGCCCAATAGCTTGGGGTTTTTCCTTTTTATAACATTCATGCATGGCATATATTCTATATTGTTTATTCTCTATTTTTTAAAGATTGAACAATTAGAAATGACATATGTGACATTTAAGCTTCTCTTTTCTTATAAAACCAAACCGCAGGTGCTAAACAAATCATAAGCAATAGCAAAGCTCCTAAAGGATTATAGATAAGCCAAATCAAAGCGACCATCAGCATAGTTACATAAAGACCTAAAACAATGGAGCTTAAAATATATTGCTTCTTAGCAAACGTGCTTAACAGTGGAATATTGACAAATAAAGCCCCCACAAATTTATCCGCTAATAATACACCGATAGTTGCACATATAAATCCAACTACCCTTACAAACCATAATATAAAATTATTGACATAATGTTCATCATCTATCATGCTATCTTTATCTAAAAGTCCATCTTGAGCCAAATAAATATCATTTTCTTCATCAATCTTATAAGGAGCAAAGCTTTTGCCAACTTGTTTTGCCAAAATACTTGCATTTTTAGGAACAATCTTATCAAAAGTTATTTGTAAATCTCCTAGCTTAGGCTCTTTTATATTGCCACCACCTGTGCTTATATAAAGTGTATTTTCATGAAAACTCGCCATACTAGCAAATTCTGCCGGTATCTTTATATTATCTTTTGTAGGGATTATATTTATTCTTTCGGGATAAATCTTTTTAATCAAAGCATCTGTAAGCTTAAAATCCCCTATATAAGTTTTTTGATTGATAAGCTCAAGTGATTTTATGGGCATATGGCTAGGATTTTTATAGCTTTTAAACAAATTGCCACTAACATAAAAGTTAGAAGAATCCCAAAACCTCTCAGACCAGTCCTTCTCGTAACTATAATACTTACCCTCTTTTCTCTCGGCAGAATTAAGATCAGGCGAGCTTATTTGCACATCATCTGTGGTTCTAGCTGTTCCTGTTTTCATAACCTCTGTCCACTGATACATCAAAGCCGTTCTTTTATATTCTACTCCGTCAATTGTTAGCTGAAAAAGCTCATCATGCATATTGCCTTTTGTCTCCATCATACCGGACACATTGACAAGTTTTCCTTCATTTTCAGGATTAACCTTATCATTTGGCACAGTAATAGCAACTGAAGCAGCACTATTGGTCACTTCTTCTTTTGAAGCATAATTTACCTCATTCCAAACCAACATCGCAAACGCAATGGTTAAAAACACCCACGCTGCCATAGAGTTTTTGGCGGCCTCTTTTAGGTTGTTTTTGTAATCTGACATACTGTTGCCTCCTTGTGTTGATTATAGTTACCTAATTATAACATAATACATAATATGATAACATTATTTAACTTTAAAAAACAAAGGAAGTATACTAGGGCGTGTTGAGAATTCAAAATGGTTTTTAGCCAAAATTTGCTTAAACCAGTACATATCGACCAAACGAAATGATGGGCAGTTTTTACATTGACAAGGGGTAATGCTGTTGTATTGTTGGATATAGGTTGATATGACAATGCGGACAAAAAGTCAATCCAGCCTTGGTGGTCAATTGCCATGTTTTTTTATGACAATTGGGGCAGGGCGTTTGTGGAATGTATCTAGGCATGACTTAATGTTCTATTATCTTCTATATTAAATCCTATGCTGTGCTTTTAATTCGTCAATACTCATAGGAACTA
>PDWI01008310.1_pt1 | contig 12270 bp, 5 predicted proteins | sample 1430891 | NCBI WGS metagenome assembly PDWI01 (sample SAMN01162508, study PRJNA174530) | Oral metagenome, whole genome shotgun sequencing project. | biome: Marine environment; feature: Marine mammal; material: Swab sample of the gingival sulcus; isolation source: swab sample of gingival sulcus...
TCATGGCCTCTTCAAAAGAGGATCCGCACAGCTCCCTGGAGGGGCTATATGCTCCACAGGCCGATGGTCTTTCCCGGTGGAAATAGATTTTACATGAATTGTCCTTATCCAGGTGAATACAGCGCACGCCACCCGGTTTTCCTCCGGGCATACCCGGGATAAACGATGATATGGAAAGGGCGATGCAGCAGGCACCGCATTTTTGACACTTTATATTGGTTTCTTTTTCAGACATAAATACAGAAAATAATCTCCACCCATGGATTCAAGACTTTTTCTTTATATAGCGAATAAAATAGGATGAATAAAATAATTTCAAAAAAAATTCCCCTGCGAGTCATAATCAAGTATATCCTGCTTCAGATCCCACCACTTCTGGGATTAGCATTTGTGGTATTCCTGATGCAGAGGATATTAGTCAGGATAATACCTTGAATGAAAATGAAAAGTATTTCGAATACAAGGTCTCTCTTCGCCCTAATGAATTAGCTATAGGACAGAATTATATTGTTGATAGTCGTACTTCTACGGTTACACTGGCGAATGGAAAGAGGGAAAGTGTAACGTGGTATCAATTCAAGATTCCAATTCGTAAATATGAACAGAAGATTGGGGGCATTGCAGACTTTAAGAATATCCGTTTTATGCGGGTTTACTTAACGAACTTCCGAGAGCCTATTCATCTTCGCTTTGGAACATTCAAGTTGGTACGAGGAGATTGGAGACAGTACAATAGAACTTTGCATGCTCCTACAGTACAACCAGTATCTAAGGCTACGATGGAAGTTAGTACTGTTAACATAGAAGAGAATGGCGATCGTTCTCCGATTAATTATGTTTTACCTCCTGGGGTGTTGAGAAGTTTAGATCCATCAGCCTCCCAAGCGACACAGCAAAATGAACAAGCCCTTAGTCTGAAGTTGCGTAAGCTTGCCCCTGGAGATGCTCGTGCGGTTTATCGCAATACAATGCTTGACCTGAGACGCTATAAAAAGTTGGAGTTGTTTGCCCACGCAGAACGAATGCAAGAGGAAGAAACCAACACGGCTAATGGTGAGCTCTCTCTTTTTATTCGCTTAGGAAGTGATTATCGTAATAACTACTATGAGTATTCTGTCCCTCTTAGTCTTACACCTTATGGCTTGTATAGTACTGATGTTGCGGAGGACAGGAGAGCAGTTTGGCCAGAGGATAATCAACTTAGAATAGTTCTAGAGGCATTAACCAATCTCAAGACAAAGAGAAATCGTGCAAAGGGTGAAGGAGATCCGAATGCAGATTTCTACAAACGTTTCTCTGAACCAGACCCCAATAATCCACGCAATACGATTTCTGTAATTGGTAATCCTACTCTTTCGAATGTCAAAACAGTTATGATTGGGGTTCGCAACAATGCTCAGGACATCAAGAGTGCAGAGGTTTGGATTAATGAATTACGCTTGAGTGATTACTTAGAGAAAGGTGGTTGGGCGGCTAATACAGATGTCGAAGTAAAAGTAAGTGACTGGGGTACTGTAGCCTTCCAAGGACAAATGCAATCGGCAGGTTTTGGAGCTTTGGATCAGACTCTATCACAACGGAGAATGGAAGATGTACGTCAGATGAATCTCTCTGCAAATTTTGAGATGGGACGATTCTTCCCTGAGAAAGCACACGTTACGATTCCTCTTTATTATGCTTTTACAGACGAGTTGATAACACCTCGCTACAATCCATTGGATGGAGATATAGAGCTTTCGGAAGCAATTGAAGCAATGGCAACGAAGGAAGCACAGGATTCGATCCGAAGTCATGCCATTACACAGACTCGTTCTCATGCTATCTCGCTCAGCAATATGCGTGTTGGTATCCGTAGTAAGACGCCAATGCCTTATGATCCCGCGAATTTCTCAGCTTCTTATGCTTATAATCAAACCGAGCATACGACTCCTGAATATCAATACGATCGCAAACATGATTGGCAAGCCTCTTTGAGCTATGATTATGCACCTGTTGTTCTGCCCTTAAAGCCTTTTAAGTGGATTAAGTCTCGCAATTCAGCAGTGCAGGTGTTACGCAGTTACCAAGTACATTATCTTCCATCAAGGATTAGCCTTTCTACTTCTATGATGCGTCATTATTCAGAGCAACAAGTGCGGAATTATATCCCTGGGGTAGGCGATGCTCCTGCACTTCCTGCAACGTTTATTCAGAATTTTGTTTGGAATCGGGACGCTGCCTTGAATTGGAATCTAACGAGCAATCTTCAATTCTCTTTCCGTTCGGGGACAGATGCACGTATCGAGGAGCCACACGTACAAGTGAATCGTCAATTAGAACCCGATAAGTATAAAGTCTGGAAAGATTCTGTGAATCAGAGTATCCTTAGAATGGGAACTCCAATGAAGTACGAGCAAACAGCCAATTTAACGTGGAAGTTACCTTTCTCGTACATTCCCTATATGAATTGGATTACGGGTTCTGTATCCTATACGGGAGCCTATAATTGGGACTTAGGAGCAAAGCTTCCCAACGGAGCTTCTATAGGGAATGTGATTCGGAATGAAATGAAACTTGAGGGAACTTGTGGGATTAATTTCGGTCAGCTCTACCGTCTCATTCCTTTCTTTGTTGAGGTGGAGAAAAAAGTTTCTCAGTCTGGAAAAGACAGACGTACCCGTGGTCGTCGAACTCGTACAAGTCGAAAAGAAAAAACTTCGATTAAGCCGAAGAAGTTTATGCAAACCGTAAAGCTTAAAGCTGATTCGGTAACGCTTGTTCGCCATAACTTAAATGCAAAAGAATTGAATGTTGAGGCAAAAAGAGAAGACGGCTCGAAGTACAAACTTGTAACTCGTACAATTGACAAAAACACCTTAGAGATTAGCACTAAGGATACGATTTCCTTAGAGCTTTCTATTGCTACCAAGCATTCACCAGAGAAGAAGCCTAGAGAACGAACAATGTTTGAGAATCATCTTCTCTATTCATTAATGGCTTTGCGAGATATTAATGTTACCTATTCTCGCACGAATAATATGAACTTACCGGGTTTTATGCCAACGATTGGAGCTGCGGGAGGACAAACAAGGATGGGCGGAATCCTCTCCCCCGGTTTAGACTTTGCGTTTGGACTTACAGGTAATGACTATGTACAAAAAGCTTATGAAAGAGGTTGGCTTACCAATAGTCAAGAGAATATCAATCCTTCGGTTTTCTCGCAATCAGAGAACTTTGCAATACGTGTAAATCTTGAACCAATAAAGGATTTGCGTATTACCCTTTCTGCCAATCGTGTACATACCCGTAGTGAGGAAACCAACTATGTATTCCAAGGAGTTGCACCCAATTATAGGGGGAACTTTACGATGACAACCATTGGATTACGAGGTTTCTTCTCAACAGCGAGAGGTAAAGATGGTTATGCTTCTGAGGCCTTTAATCAGTTCTTAAACAATAGAAGTCGTATCGCAGGTCGTTATCGTTCGATGTATAGCGAAGTTGTGGGGGATAAAAAGATCAAGGTGCGAGAGAATAGTGCAGATGTTTTGATTCCAGCCTTTATCTCAGCTTATACACAGAGAGGCGTTAATTCTATGGAGTTAAATCCATTCCCTTCTATGCTTTCATTATTACCAAACTGGAACATTACCTATACGGGACTCTCTAAGATTCCTTCGTTAAAGAAGATTTTCCGCAATGTGTCTATTTCGCATAATTATACTTCAACTTATTCGGTAGGTTCTTATGCTTCTCTCTTGGGATGGAGTGAATTGAGGGAGGAGGATAATCTTCCTATTGGTTTCTTACGTTCTTCTGCGGGAAAAGACCTCTCACAAGCAGATCCTACACTACCTGCGGAAGAAGTTGCGTCTCTTCCTTTTGATATTCCTGCCGTAACGATTCAAGAGGGATTCAATCCTTTGATTGGTTTGGAGGTAACTCTAAACAATGGCGTTTCTCTTACAACAAGATGGAACAAGCGTAGGACGATGAATCTCAACATTACAGCTTATCAATTGGTGGAATCTGCTACTGATGAATTAACTGCGGGAATTAGTTATAAAGTCGAAAACTTTGCACAAAAGATTGGACTTTTCAAGAAAAAAAGACGCTCCAAACGAAAGGGAAATAGTAAACCGCTTTTTACTTCAGGGGGAGCTATGACGCTTCGCTTGGATTATGCTTATAATCGTTCTTCGATGTTGATCCGTAAAATACAAGAGAACTTTACACAGGCAACAAATGGAAATGTAGCTCACTCATTGAAATTTAGTGCGGACTATGCTCTCAGTCGAATGTTAACTTTGAGAGCTTATTACGATTGGAATATGAATGCTCCTCTCGTGAGTACGGCTTCTTTCCCCACTCGCAATAGTAACTTTGGTGTTAGTCTAAGGATTAACCTGACGCAATAAGTTCCTCTTTTATAAATAGGATTTTGAAAAAACTCTAGTTAGCAAATCAGAAAAGGCTAACTAGAGTTTTTGTATTTACAAAGGAGCGTTTTGCTCTTTGCTTATGATGTATTTTGAGAAAAGAGGATATGATGATTTCGTGTTAAATCGTACATTCTTTCTCCTTAAATGAAAGAGGATTACAAGAAGTAGGTATCTCTATGTCAATGTAAAAAGACTAATTTTGCACCAGTATAAATAAGGAACTAATAAAACAACTATGAAAAGAAATTATCTACTAGCACTTGCAAGCCTTTTTGCTGCATTTAGCCTAAGTTTGACATCATGCGATAAGAAAGCTCAAATTGAACCCCTTGTTACAGGTGGTACAACTACAGGAGACGAAAACAAGATCGACGACAACAAGGGCAAGGATGACGACAATAAAGGAAAAGACGATGATAATAAGGGAAAAGACGACGAAAACCAAGAAACAAAGAAAAGTCTCGCAAGTAAGATTGCAGGTACTTACGAAGGTTCTTTTAAGTTGCAAGTAGCATCACTTCCCGCAAAAGAAGAAAAAATGACCTATATTCTCAAAGAAAATGGAGAGGATGTAGTTACGCTAGAGATTGGTACATTCATCGCAGGAATGGGCGGAGAACCTGGTAAGGGACTCAAGATTACTTCTCTAAAAATCACACAAGAGGGAGATACTTTCAAACTAGTGTCAAAACAAGAGGAAGGTACATTCGAAATTGGTGGTGCTAAAAAGAAATTCAAAATCAAAGGAGAAGGAACGGTTGTAGGTAATAAGTTAATGCTTAAAGCATCGTACAAACCGGGGCGTGCTCCATTTAACTTCAAGCTTGTAATGGAAGGCGAAAAAAAATAATCTATATATGCGAATCTGAAGAGAGAGTGTTTATAAGAGAGAGCTACTTCTACGAGCCTTCTTCTATAAATCCTCTTTCTTTAGTTTTTGTGAATCCAAATAGAGCAAATTGTTATGAAGCACTTCTATATTCTTCTTAGTATATTTTTCCTTTTGGCTACTACTTCCTGTCAGAAAAAAGAGATAAATAATAATTCTCAAGGACAAGGGCAAAATCTATAAGCTCCAGTCAGGTGAGGAAAAAGGAGACTGCAAATTTGGCGATAAACCACGTGTCTATACAATCTATAGTGCCGAGGGAAGTGTCCAAGGAGAGGAGCTGAAAGTGAAAATGAAATATACGCACAATAGAATGCCGGGGGATGGGGTGATGATTCTAGAGTGTAAGAAAATCAAAGAATAAGCCCTAGTTTTGAGAACTAAAAACCAAAGAAACAAATAACACAATTATGAAAACAAAAAATCTATTTAGACTACTTTTGATAAGCCTTACAATGGCTTTCTCAATCTCATCTTGTAACAAGAAAGATGAGCCTAAGCAAAATGGCCCAATGACTCAAGAAGAAGTTACAAAGATTCTCGGGGAATATGACGGAAATCTTGTTGTTATGATGGGAGCTAAAGAGATGAGCGACACTAAAATGAGCTTTAATCTTGAAGATAATGGCAAAGGTGGAGCGAAACTCTCAATCGCAGATTTCCCAGGAATGGGACCAAAGATGTTGGTAAAAGGTGTTAGCATCCCTAACCTTATGTTCGAGAAATCTGGAGATAAGATTGTTGTAAAATCAGAATCAGCAACAGGCAAAGCAACAATGGGTAAAGAATTTGATAGCACAACAAAGACGGAAGGTTCTATTATGGGCAAGATGCTTGACCTAAAAGTTCAATGGTCTATCAAAGGAGCTCCACACGCATTTATCCTAAAAATTAAGGGAACAAAAAAATAATCCCTTATCAAAACAAAGAGCAATTCTTAGCTGTTCTTTTAGCATACTATACATATAGGAGCGATAAAAAAGAGATAAGGATTCCTCAAAAGTTATTGGGAAGAAGGCAACTCACCAGCAAAGAAAAAGAGAATTCTTGTAGTGAGCTGCCTCTTTCTTTTAGATAATAAAACTACCCAAAGACAGATACAGAAAAGGGTATTTATAGCACTGATTTTATGAAAAAAAGTTTACTGTTTCCTCTCCTTTTAGTGATGAGTTCTGCTCTTCTAGCTCAGAACAATCTCTCGAAACTAGATAGTATCTATAATATGGAGACGGTCGTTGTTACAGGAACACGTACGCCAAAACTGCTAAAGAATGCACCTGTAATTACAGAAGTTATTACAGCAAAAGAGATTGAAAGAGTCGATGCAACAAACGTACAAGAACTGATGACCTCAATTCTCCCAGGGGTAGAGTTCTCCTTTGCAATGAATCAACAAACCATTCTTAATTATCAAGGATTTGGGGGGAATAAGGTGCTTTTCCTCGTTGATGGGAATCGAATGTCAGGAGAGACAATGGACAATGTCGATTATAGCCGTTTGAATTTGGATAATGTTGAACGAATCGAAATCGTAAAAGGAGCTGCTTCTTCGCTCTATGGCTCTCAAGCAATGGGAGCGGTTATCAATATCATAACCAAAAAAGCTAAGAAGGGGATTACTGCAAATCTAAATGGTCGTTACGGAGCTTTCAATAATCAAAGATATGGTGGGACATTAGGCTTTAACAAAGGGGGCCTTTCCCTAACAACAGCTGCTCAGTATACTTATATTGATGAGCAGGAGATGAAACATATTGGGGACTTTAATAAAGTTGATGGTAGTTCTTCACGTTCTTTGAAACAGAACTTCGAGTATATCTTTAACGAGCAAGTAAAATGGCGAGGAACAGCTTCGTACTTCTCACGAACGAGACGTGCAAGTCCCGAATTTCACACGAATTATTATGGTTACAATGCTGCTACAGGAGTGAATTATCAGATTACGGACAATGGGAATTTAGATATTAACTTTTCATACGACCGCTACGACAAAACGAATGAAGATGTACCTCAAAAGCGAGAAACGCTTGCTTATGTAAATGATCAGTACATATTGCGTTTGCTTTATAATCACGTATTCAATGAGGATATGGACCTTACTGTTGGGGGAGATGGTATACGGGATTATTTATTTTCGTACCAATTCCAAGACGTAGGTTCGCATATGCAGTATAGTGGGGATGTGTTTGCACAATTTGATTGGAACGTCCTTCCTAAGCTAAATGTGCTAACGGCTTTGCGATATGACTACTATTCGGCGGCGAATACTCAGTGCGTAACACCTAAGATTAGCTTGATGTACAAGGCACTTCCTTATCTTCGTTTTCGAGCATCTTATGCTTCGGGATTCCGCAGTCCTACTTTGAAAGAACTTTATATGGTCTTCAATATGGCGAATATCTTTATGATATACGGAAACAAAAACCTCAAGAGTGAATACAGCAATAACTTCCAAATCTCCGCTGAATATGCACGTAAGAATTATAATGCGACATTAGTGTTGCATCATAGTATCATACGTAATCGAATTACAACGGTTTTCAATAAAGAGTTGAAAGGTCTTACGGACGAAAAGCCTGGGGGCAATCAGTACACGAACATTGATAATATGCAGATTACAGGAGTTGAGGCGAGTGTTTCGGCACGTTATAACTTTGGTTTATCGGCTCGCTTATCTTATGTTTTCACTTACGAACATTCTCCGAGTGTAGATGTTGGGGTAAAGATTTCGCCTACTCGCCCACATTCAGCGGTATTACATCTCGAATATGCTAAGAATTGGAAACATTATGGTTTCAGTGTGTCTTTGAATGGACGTTATCTCTCTCCTACAACAATGGCTCAATTCTCGGGTAAAAAGGATAGTGAGGGAAAGGCAATTTATGTAAATACAGACTACGAAGGTTACCAAATGTGGGACTTAGCGACCAGACATCGTGTTTGGAAAGGCGTGTACTTAACCTTCAAACTGAATAACCTCTTTAATTATATTCCTGAGTTTTATAGTAACAACTCTCCTGCAACGACGGGTATAACCCTGATGGGAGGACTTTCTTTGGACTTAGATAAGTTACTATAGAGGGCGGATTTTCTCTGTTCCAAAGCTCTATTCTCCTGCTTTGGACTCATTGAGTGAGGGGGAGAAAACTTAAAAAGACGAACTAGTGAAAGTTAAAAATCGCTAGTTCGTTTTTCTTTTTATAGCCGAGATAAGCTCTTGAAAACTATTAGAGAAGGCTGGGTGTTCTTTTGCAAGTCGCTCTATTACAGTGTAAAATGATTTCAAATATGCCAAGTTAAATCCTCTAGTTAGGAAATGCAAAAATACAAACTAGAGAATTGGGATTTGCTAAGGAGTATTTTGCTGTTCTTATACTAGTCATTTTTGCTTATCTAAGTTTACAATTCTTTTTTAGAACTTATGTTTTGTATATAAAAGTATTGCAAAATTAATAGTATTAGTATATATTTGTATTGTTAATTAATTCAGTTTAGGGAAGCTTGCTTCTTAAAGTGTATAAACAATTAAAATAAAATTAGTATGAAACAATTGACAAACACTATTGCCTCAATTCTTTTCGTATTGAGTGGCTGTTTCAGTCTCTATGGACAAGAGTTGAGCTTCACTTCTGAGAAAGAGGTCGGAGAAACATTGAGAATTCGCATTGTAGCGACAGGAGAGGTAACGCCTGTGGAAGGATTAGAACTAAGCAATCATTTTGGAGAGTGGTATACCTTCAAAAAGACAGCAGAGAAGATGATCCTGAAAGGAGATATTTCTCTTTTCTATTGTTTTAATAATAAGATGACATCGCTGGATGTTAGTCAATGTACAAACTTGGTGAAGTTAAATTGTGATCGTAATCAGCTTTCTTCTCTAATTATTAAAGGAGCTTCGAAGTTGGAGAAACTATCTTGTTATAAGAATAAATTAAGCGAGTTAGATCTCTCCGCTTCTCCTGCATTAACCAATTTGGATTGCTTCGAAAATCAGTTGGAAAAGTTAGACCTTAGTGCTTGTGAAAAGTTGAAGATCTTAGCTTGTTATAAGAATAAACTCAAAGCCCTAGACGTGCAAAAGCAAACAGCTCTAATATCTTTGATGTTCGATGAGAATGAGATTGAGAGTTTAGACCTGTCAAAATTATCGCTTCTTAAAGTCTTCTCTGGAAATAAAAATAAATTGACTGCCTTGGACTTCTCCGCTTGTCCTGCCCTTAATACAATGGAGTGTAGTCATAATCAAATTGAAGTCTTAAATGTTGCGAAGTGTGCAAATTTGACACAAATTTTCTGTGCTGATAATAAGATTAAAGAGCTAGATACGAAGGATTGCCCACAGTTGCTCTTGTTGAAATGCTCAAAGAATCAATTGACAAAGTTAGATGTGTCAAAGAATACGAAATTAACAAACTTAGAGTGTGCGAATAATCAGATAGAGTCCATCAATGTAGAGAACTGTAGTCTCCTCTCAGACTTTAATTGCTGTGTAAACAAAATCACAGGAAAAGAGATGACAAATATCGTTACGGCATTGGCTAATCGTAAGGAACAAAAGGAGGGTGAGTTCTATGTTATTGATCCAGAAAATGATATGGAAAAGAATGTTTGCTTGGATACTGATGTTGCGATACTCAAGGAAAAAAACTGGAGAGTGCTTGAGAAGAAAGGGGATGATTGGTTGGATTACCCAGGAAGTAAAAAAGTTGCAGTTGAGGAAGTAGAGGGGCTACATTTCTCATTGTATCCTAATCCCGCTGTAGATAGAGTTCATATATCGGGACTAGAGAAAGGCGGAAAGGTTATTTTCTACGATATGCAAGGACGAATTGCAGTAATTCTTCAAGCAAAGGACTCGGGAGTAATTGATTTCAATACAAGTGCTCTAGCTAATGGGCTGTATCTCGTGAAATACGGAGCAAAAGTAACTCGGCTACAAGTAGAACATAAATAAATTTAGGAACTGCTATTCTAGCAAATAGATTATCCACTTAGAAATTAGAGAAAGCTGATACCTCTTGGGTGTTGGCTTTCTCTTTTTGCAATAAAAAATAATTAAGTTGTGCTTGTTTTTTATTTAGAATTTATTGTAACTTTGCTACGACAAAATATACGATCCAATACAAATTGGAAAAGTCGGGACTATTATGAAGATGAGAACGAATCAAAGAATATCTGCACTGTTTACCTTGCTGGTATTCGTGTCTTTTTTCGGGATCAAATCTTTTCATAATCATAAAAAGGAGAAGCACCCTATCGCTAGCTCTACGACAAGCGTTGTCAGTGATAGCGATGATTGTGAGATCTGTCTCTATACGCTCTCTTCTGTAGACTTGCTACAATTAGATTTCAAAGTCTTCTTACCCTCTGTTTCTTATTCTTTTGTCAAGGAAACAAGCCAAGAGGTCTATCAAGAAGTTTCTTCTCTATCTCTTAGAGCTCCCCCTATCTATTCATAATTTCTACAAACGATAATGCCTTATTTATTTAGGGTATTTGTACCTCTATAATGCTATATAGGTACTCTTTTCTGTATGTTTCTATTTATCTCTTCAAGGAATAGCCTTAGAAGAGTCAAATGAATAATTGTAAGATATTATGATAGGATATAAATCTATAAAACAAAGACTTGTATTCTGCATTCTGCCTTTTCTCCCATTTATCGCATTGGGGCAAAAAACAAATAGTGCAGAGCAAAGCCGTATGGATACAATACGACTAGATGAAGTTGTCGTTCTCTCTAAAGCTACTCGATCTAAAGGAGTCAGCGAGACGACGATAACAACAAGAATTGGCTCTAAGGAGCTTGAACGTTCTCTAGGATTACAATTAGCCGACGTTCTTGAGAAAACAAGTGGGGTTTCCTCTATAAAAACAGGCACAACCGTTGGAAAACCCGTTATCCACGGAATGTATGGGAAACGTATCGTGCTTTTGAGTAATGGATTGAAGCAAACTGGACAGGAATGGAGTGTAGATCATGCTCCCGAAGTGGATATGAATATGGCCTCCTCTATTACTGTTGTCAAAGGGGCAGACGCCGTTCGTTATGGTTCTAATGCAATAGGCGGTATTGTCTATATGGAGCAAAAGCCTTTGCCTTTCTATAGAAAAGGAATCTCGGGGAAAAGCGCCCTTTCCTTTGCAAGTAATGGGCAGAAGTACAACGTTCTGGCAATGCTCGAGGGACAATTGCCCTACTCCTCACACTTTGCTTGGAGACTGCAAGGGAACTATGAAAATGGCGGAGATCGAAAAACAGCGCATTATCTCTTGAATAATACGGGAACAAGATTGGCTAGTTGCTCCGCTTCTTTTGGGTGGAAATACCATAAATTGAAGCTCATTGCCTCTTACGACTTTTTCTACAATAAGCTCGGGACAATGTTTAGTGCGAAGATGGGAAGTAAGGATATTTTGCAAGAGCGTATTGCTTTAGGACAACCTCAATATATCACAGCTTTTAGTCGAGAAATTGCCTTCCCTTATCAAAAAGTGCAACACCACACCTTCTTATTAAAGGCTCTTTATTGGAATACAGTATTTGGAGGAATCGAATGGAAAACAGGATTCCAAAGGGATCAGCGAGAAGAGTATACCCTCCGAAGAATGAACCTCTCTGAAGTTCCCTCTGTAGCCCTGCGTTTAAGTTCTTTGCAACATAGCCTCTCTTACAGAAAGTCTTGGGGAAGTTGGAAAGGAGATTTTGGAGCACAGTATTTATATCTCAATAACTACAACAGAAAAGGAACAGGAGTGCAAGCGATCCTACCCAATTATCTTGAGACACAATTGGGTGTTTATGCTATAGGAAAGTATAAATTCTCCAACGCAATGCTGGAGCTAGCTCTTCGCTATGATTACCAAAAGACAAAAGCCTCAGGCTATGATAGCTATAGTAATAGATATGGAGGGGAAAAGAGATTTCAGAATTTAAGTTATAATCTAGGTGGCTACTAC
>PDWI01008313.1_pt1 | contig 12267 bp, 11 predicted proteins | sample 1430891 | NCBI WGS metagenome assembly PDWI01 (sample SAMN01162508, study PRJNA174530) | Oral metagenome, whole genome shotgun sequencing project. | biome: Marine environment; feature: Marine mammal; material: Swab sample of the gingival sulcus; isolation source: swab sample of gingival sulcus...
TAGCGCATCTGGATACAAGACTCAGGTAGATTCCCATCTCAAAGAAGTCGTTGCAACAGCCTTTGAAAAATACGAAAAACGACTCAGTGAAAATAATGCTATAGATTTTGATGATATACTCGGAAAATTATTACAAGTCTTGGAAATACCAGAAGTCCTAGCAGCATATCAAGAAAGATACCAGTATGTTATGGTTGATGAGTATCAAGATACGAATATGGTGCAGTACAATATTGTGCGACTTCTCTCGAGTAAATACGGAAATCTTGCGGTAGTGGGAGATGACTGGCAGTCGATTTATTCTTGGAGATGAGCTGATATGAAAAATATTTTGAGTTTTAAAAAAGACTATCCTAATGCAAAGATCATCAAATTAGAGCAAAACTATCGAAGTACAAAAAATATCATACATGCAGCAAATACGCTGATAAAGTGTAATGTGGAAGCTCTTAAAAAAGAACTTTGGACGGAAAATGTCGAAGGAGAAAAAATACAGTATCTTGAAGCTGTGAGTGATACGAGTGAGGCAAATTGGATTGCAGAAAATATCAAAGAGTATGTGAGCTTGTGAGGAAAATATTCAGATAATCTCATCTTGTATAGAACCAATGCTCAATCAAGATGACTGGAAGAAGCGTTACTGAAAAATGCACTTCCCTATAAGGTCATAGGAGGAATGAAATTTTATGACCGACAAGAAGTTAAGGATATACTCGCCTATCTGCGTCTGATTCTCAATCCTCAAGATCCGGTCAGTTTCAAGCGAATTATCAATACTCCTTCTCGTAAAATAGGGGCAAAGTCTCTTGAAGTACTGGGTAGCTACAAGGATAATTTTTGAATAGGGTATTTTGAAATACTTGAAAATATTAGCGAAATCGAGGACTTGAGACCCGCAGCGAAGCTCGCATTTCAAGACTTTTTCCAGCTCTTTTCTCGACTCTTTGAGGCATCAAAAACACTCAGTGTCTCTCATATCATCAGAGAAATTATATCGCAAACGGGCTATGAGGAATATTTGCGTTTACAGTTTTCGGCAGATGAGTTTGAATCAAAGCGCGAAAATCTCTCAGAATTGCAAAATGTAGCGAGTGAATATGATGGGCTAGCTCCTCGAGAAGGACTCTCACTTTTCCTAGAAGAAGTGGCTCTTATCTCAGATCTTGATAATAAAGATGAAACAGTAGAAAGTGTTACACTTATGACCATTCATACCTCAAAGGGGCTTGAAGAAAAGAGAGTCTTTGTAACTGGACTAGAAGAGGGAATATTTCCACACAGCCGAACCCACTCCAACCCAAGAGAACTGGAAGAGGAAAGACGACTCATGTATGTGGCAATGACCAGAGCAAGAGAGGAGCTTTTTTTGACGCGAGCCAAAGAACGACTGTATTTTTGAGACTATGTTCGCAATCCTGAAAGTCGTTTTATTGCGGAAATTCCAAGTGAGGCACTCGAAACCGTTGAGGCAAGTGGAGGATTTTCGTTTGATGCTTCTTTTTATAGCCCTCACCCCCAGCCCCTCTCCCAAGAGGAGAGGGGAGTTCCTGTATGAAGAAAGCCTCTCACAGAAAATAATGTTGCAGATTTTCGCCCGGGGATACAAGTTGAGCATCACAAGTTTGGGATTGGTATTATCGATGGACTGGTCGGAGAGATTGCTGAAATCAGGTTTAAAACTGGAGTCAAAAAGATGAATATCAGGATTGCTCCTGTAAAAATAGTTGCGTAAATATCTTTCTATGCGATTTGAATATATTTTATTACTGATACTCTCTATCCTTCCTTTGCTGTATAAAGTCTGTTTCTGGGGAGTCATTTTTGAGCGCTCGGAGTATAGTGTGAAACAGTTTATGCAGTCTTTAAGAAACAAAGAGCAGCGAAGAGCATATCATCACTTTTGGAATGTGATAGAGCTCCCACTTTTACTCTTTTCTTTGAGCGTGTTTTATTTCGCTCCTTTCGAAATATTAGTATATAACTTTTGTTTCTATATGCTGATACTCTATAATATATTTGTTCTTGGAAAAATCTTTCGAAAACGACTTGAATATTTTCATAATTTCCCTCTCTTTTTATTCGTGATTTTGAGTGTGTGAGCGACGATTATTGGAGTGTTTTTGTGGTGAGAAAGGAGCATATATATCTGAATACTGTTTCCACTTGTATGTATGCCAGTTTATTATATTGTATGACTGTGAATATATCATCTTTGTAAAAATATATGAAAAAAATAGCATTACTTACAGGCTGACCAGGTTATGAAAGGGTAGTAGCACTCAAGAGTGTACAACTTTTTGAAAACAATATACAAAGACCCTATGAAACTTTTATACTTCCAGAAGATATAGAAAAATTTATTGAACGAAAAGGTGAATTTAGCATCGCTATACCAGTATTTCATGGGGAATATGGAGAAGATGGGAGAATACAGGCATTTTTAGATGTATTAGGTATTCCGTATGTAGGGACTTGATATTATTGGAGTGCGCTTTGTATGAATAAGCGAGAAGCAAATATAGTAGCAAAAGACGCCTGACTCAGAGTCCCAGAGGAAATTGCTTTGTCTCAAAGAGAGGGGATTTCAAAAAATAATTTTTCACTGACTTTTCCTGTTATTTTGAAGCCAAATACTGGAGGTTCAAGTTGTTATACCTACAAAATTGAGGATTTTTCAGAATTGGAAGAAAAAATAGACTTTATTCATACTCAAATATCAGATGATTTATTAGTACAAGAGTATATTTCTTGAGATGAATACAGTGTTTCAGTAGTGAACGGGGAGATACTTGATCCTATTATGAAAGTAGAAAAAGATAATCCTGAAGAAGTGTTTGATTTTGAAGCAAAATATGAAACAGAATCATGAATGAAGGAAACATTTCCACACATACCAGCAGGTCTTAAGAAGGAGATGGTACAAGTGACTCAAATAGCACAAAAAATTTTTCATACTACCTGATTTTTTCGAGTAGATATGATTGTAAGAAATGGAGAGGTGTTTTTTCTTGAGGTTAATACTATTCCAGGATGTAGTGAAGTATCTATACTTCCAAAAGCTTGGAAGCTCACAGGAAGAAGTTTAGAGGAGTTTGTGGAGGAGCTGATAGCAGGTGTGAAATGAAAAAGGAGGGATTAAGAACATTGCTTTAAAACAGTGGAAAAATCAGGTTTTTCTGATAATCATATTTCTTCCATACTTACTTGAGTATCAGGATGCGTTGCATTATATTGAGCTATAACAAATAATACATCTTCTTTTGTGATTTGTATAGAATCTGAATTTGATTTTTTTCTCATTGGATGTACGGTGCTATGACAAAGGATTTCTCCCTTTTCTTCAAGTAGTTCTTGTTTTCTATTCCAACTTTCCAATGCATCATCACTTGGAAGAGCAGCAAACCATTTAGGGAAAAAATCTTGAATTTCTCTAAAATATTCATCGAAAAAAGAATTTCTTGTAGTATTTTCTCGTAAGCAAAACCATACAAAATAACTAAAAAATCTATCTTTGAGATTATTCTTTCCGTCATTTTCTGGGTTTCGTCAAGGTCTTCCTTTAAAATTTCCAAAATAATCTGTTGTACATAGGTATTCAAAATCTGCTTCCAAGATAGTTTGTATTATTTTTCGTTTTTTCTCGTACTCTCTACTCGCTCATATATAAAATCGTCCGTCTGTTCAATGTCTTTTTATGTGTCATTTTCAAGTTAAGAGCATTTGTATGACAGCATCAGTTTTTTGAATATAATTACTAGTGATTTTCCCATGAGAATGAGTTGTGCTGAGTCAAATATCAGTATGAGTTTCTCTCGTAAATTTGTGAACTTTTGGATGTGGAGGTCTCCAGTTTGTATTTTTATATTCTGTGGTCTCTGTGTGTTTTTTTCATACTTGTAAAACTTTTTTGAGCTCATCAAAAACTTCTTCAATACTTATTGTTTGTTCTCAATATTTTGTAAATGCTTGATGGAGCATTGTAAATTGTAAAGCTGCATTACCATTTGAAAAACGGAAAGAGTGCCAAATAAGTTGTGTGGCTTCACGGATTGATAGTTGCTTTCTTTCTTTGTTTAGCTCTAATATTTCGTCTTTATAGTCAGAGCTATGTGATGTAGAGGTATGTTGTGATAAAAGTCTCATCTTTGCTTCTAAAATATCTTTTGCCTTTATTTGCGTTTCTTTACATCCTTCTCAAACACTTCTACAAATACTTTCTTTTCATTGGATCCGGTTTATTCATAGATGAGCATATTTTCACCAGTCACCTATCGGGGGAATTCAAAGCATAAAAAATACCTAAAAGCTAAACTTATAGGTATTTATAATCTATTTATATTAAAAGTCAATATTTACATCAAATTACTTCCCGCAATGAGCTTGCCTCCTTTAGAGAGTCCTTGCATGTTTCTTCCTTCGAGGTCTTCGTTGAGGTAGATAACTTTGGAGTTTCCATCTTGTCCGATATTTCCGAGAGTCTCGATTCGTGATGAGTCGAGGAGGAATTGAAGCACTTTTTCTGCATTGAGAGATTCGTCAGTAGCTTTGATCATGTCCACAGCTTCTTTAAATCCTTCTGCGATCTTGGTTCTTTGTCCGGCCATACCTTCTCAGAGAAGAATTTTAGATTCTTTTTCCGCTTCGGCTTCTTTTACTTTCATTATTTTTTCTGCTTCCCCTTCATTCATAGCAGCCTCTTTGAGTTTTTGTGTTTCTACTACTTTGTTCATAGCTCCCATTACCGTATTTTCGAGTTTTACATCTCGTACTTGGATAGAGTCGAGTTTATACCCAAACCCAGCGAGTCTTTCTCGAAGTCTTTGTTCTATTTCATTTCAGATTTCTTCTCGTTTTGCAAAGATTTCTTTATGCGTAAAGGCAACAATCATCCCACGAAGCTGTTCATCTATCGTTGAACGCATCATTGTTCGAGGGTCATCGATAGAGTATATAGATTTATAGATAGAACCATCTCGAGAGTTATTATTATCATCTTCAACATAGTAGATGACATTGAGTCCGATATAGGCCGTTACATTATCACTCGTAACTCCCTCCACTTCTACTGGGAAATTTCTTCTATAGAGCACTTGAGACTTGGTTGTTTCAAGAAAAGGAATAATAAAATTGAGTCCTTGCCTCAAAATACGATCAAACTTTCCAAGAAACTCAACCGAACGAACCGTATTTGGAGAGACAATTCGTACAGATAGAGCAATGAGTACGACATCAAATATGAGAGCAACTGGCAAACCTGCCAAACCTCCAAATCCAATGGCTAAAATAGGAATAACAATAAGAGCAATAGGTACAAAAAATCGAAGCATACATTTGATATTAGAGAAATAAACACCTCTGAGTATAAGTAATTGAGAAAAAACTGCAATATAATTGATTTACTTTTTTGTTATTTTTTATATATTTAGAGTCAAATTTTTATAATATATATGCTATGAAAAAAATACTTATGCTCTTTTTTGTATTCTTTGCTGTGAGTACAAGGCTTGGAGCTGAAAATACAGACTATGTGGTCGAAGAAAAAAATCTTTCTGGAAGTCAGCTGGTAGTTCCAGCAGAAATTGATTGGACACAGCGATTTATTCTCTCAGAGATGAAAGACTTGAGAACGCAGTTGGAAGCGACAAGGAGAGAACTCAATCAGGAACTCAACAGTCGTGAGCTTGCAACGGTAGATAGAGCGCTCTCATACTCTGGAAATACAGTGAATTTCTTATGGCTTATTATTACTATGGCTGTCACTGGTTTTGGTTTAGTTGGATGGAGAACTATGAAAGATGTTCGAGAAAATCTGACGAAAAATTTTGAAGTAGAGGTGCAAAAAAATGTTCGTTCTCAGCAAAAAAAGTTAGAAGAATTTATGAAACGCTTCGAACAGGAGCAACTTGCACAAAGTAAAGAAATTCTCGAAAATCAAGAAATGATGCAACACAAACAAGAAGCTGCCTTTTACTGGAGTCAGTACAATCGTGAAGAAGACCATGTACAAAAACTTGAGCTTCTTGAAAAAATTGCTGGAGTATGACTCGAAGAGGATGATATATTAGTCCTTATAGAAAGAGCCGCAATATATAATATTCTTGGTTTGTGGGATAAGGCACTTGAAACAGCAGAAAAGTGATTGGAAGTCTCAGGAGAAAATATTTCACTTCTCTACACAAAAGCTGAGGCACTTGTTATGTTGGAACGGCCAGAAGATGCTCTCAAATCAATTAATCATATTTTAGTGATGAAGCCAAGTATGAAAGAAGAAATTTTAGAAGATGCTATTTTTGAAAATCTTCGAGGAGATATTGAAGAAATTGTAGAAGATACCAGTAATATTGTATAAAAATTATATTTTATAAAAAGAGTCAGACAGAAATGTTTGACTTTTTTAGTTTTTTATTTGACGAAAGAAAAAAAATATGTGATACTAGAAAAGTAATTATTTTTTAATATGTGAAATATGACAGCTCTTTTTTACCAAATCATCAATAATATTGAGAAAATAACTCATAAAAATTACAAAGAGTTTAAGAAGAAACTTTTAGATCTTCTCAAGGGATTTCAAGAACATAATGATATTGATAATATCAAAGTCCTTCGAAACAAGCTTGAAATGCTTTTAGATGAATATTTTAAAAACAAAAAAGAACATAAGCCTATTCGAAGACACCTTAAAGACTTACAAAAATTTCTTCATGAAATAGATGATATTATCCATGAAATGGAAGAATGAGAAGAAAAGTTAACACTGATTGATGTGGTAAAAAAAGTAGAAAAGCGATATCGTTCCCTTGATAAAATTAAAGAAGAAAAAAGAGATAAGTATAAAGAGGTCGCTGTCAAAAAAAAGGTTATAGACTATGAAAAAGAAATCATTAAGCTTCAACTAGAGCTCGTCAAACTTCAGAGATATATTCAAGAAACAGGTAAAAAAGTACTTATTATTTTTGAGGGAAGAGATGCTGCAGGAAAAGGAGGAAATATCAAACGATTTATGGAGTATCTCAACCCAAGAGCTGCAAAAGTAGTCGCTCTACAAAAACCAACGGACTCAGAAAAAAGCCAATGGTATTTTCAACGCTACCTCAAACATCTTCCAAATGGAGGGGAAATGGCATTTTTTGATCGTTCGTGGTATAATAGAGCTGGAGTAGAGCCAGTAATGGGATTTGTAAATAAATGCAATTATGAAAAATTTCTTGTTGATGCCCCAAAATTGGAAGAAATGCTTATAGACTCTGGGGTGAAGATTATTAAGCTCTACTACTCTGTATCAAAGGCAGAACAAGCTGCACGATTTGAAGAGAGAAGAACGAACCCTCTAAAACAATATAAACTTTCTCCAATTGATCAATTTTCTCAGCAACTTTGGAAAAAATATACCCTAGCAGAGTATCATAACTTCAAAAATACACATAGTAAAAAATGTCCTTGGACGATTATCAACTCTGATGATAAAAAATCTTCAAGAATCAACTCGATGAAGTACGTGCTCTCCCTCTTTGATTATCCAGAAAAAATTTCGAAAAAAGAGCTCGAATATGATAAAGATATTGTGATTAGTGCCGAACAAAAAATCAATATCCTTAAAGATGAAATCGACAGAGGAGCTGATCTCTTTGCTGAATAATATGAATTTTTTCAAAAATACTTCCAAAATGTGGGAGTATTTTTTAGTTTTTTCTTTCTAACCCTGTCATATATGCAATTCCGATAGCATCAGCTGCATCGTCTGGTTTTGGGAGCTGGGAAAGTCAAAAAATCATCTGAATCGCTCGCTGGAGCTGGAGTTTTTTGGCTTGTCCATTTGAAGTGATGGCTTTTTTAATCTGTAGAGGAGTATATTCATAGAGAGGAATTCACTGCTTCATAATTTCATAGAGGATGACCCCCCTCGCATGTGCTACCTGTATTCCCGTGGTAATATTGGTATTAAAATAGAGTTTTTCAACTCCAACTCGCTCTGGGGTATATTTTTGGATCAGATCGTGAATATCTGTTCCTATCTCTATCAGTTTTTGTTCCAGAGGCATTTTTGGAGCCGTATGTATGACTCCATAATCGAGCAATGTAAAAATTTGTCATTGCTTTTCTATGACGGCATATCCAATCGTGGTCGTTCCAGGATCTATTCCAAGTATTTTCATATTTTATATATTTGACAAATAAATAACTATATGACATAATATATTTATGAAGGAAACTTCATATGTGTACATATTTTATTTCTGGAGAATATATTTAGTTTTATAATATATTTCCATGAAACAAAGTAAAATAATAGTTTCTGCAAAAGTTATTAATACTGTCGCAGAATCGTGAGTATTATCAGAAACAGAGAAGTTACGCTTTCTCAGATATGTCGGATATTTGACCTATGATGAGCAACAACAACTCTGTCAGATGATATAAAACTCACAGCATAAAAAAACTTCAGGAAGTGGTTATCCTGAAGTTTTTTTATATCCAATTAAAGTACTGCTCTAAATCTAGTCTTTCATCATCATATCGGAAAAGTTTTCCTTGAGAGTGGAGTCTTGCAAGCACCCCATTTACTATTTTTTCAGAGACATCCTTTCCATAAATATTTTTTTTCTTCATTTTCTTATTTCCAATCGCTCACTCTATAATATCAGCAATAAGAGAAGAGTTAATCGGTGGAGCGATGATATTTGCTCACTCTAAAATCGTCTCGGTTCTGTCTGATCCAAAACGCACGGTTACACAAGGAGTTCCTACAATATTCGCTTCTTCTTGCATAGATCCACTATCTGTCACAACAGCTCCAGCCTGAGAAATCATATCTATTACCTCGTGATGATGCGCAAGCGCTTTTCCGTAGGCAAAGTTTTTTGGATATTTTTTTACGAGTTTTTCTATGTCTGACCTGAGACCATAGTTATCTATTGCATATTCACTGGCATAGAGTCCAAGAAAACAGACATGTACTCACCGTTCTATGAGTTTTTTTATTCCGTGGTATATTGCAAGGAAGCGTTCTTTCTTTTCACAATTTTCACGACGATGAATCGTGATAAATATAAAATCTTTTCCTTTCATATTTGGAAAGAGCTCAAATGCTTTTGATTCCTGTATTCTTCTCTTGGAAATAGCTATGGCATCGGCAACGGTATTTCCAACCACTTCCATGTTCTCGGTAGGAAATCATTCGTTTGTGAGTGTTTTTTTGTAAAGGTCATGAGGAAGAGCAAAGTACCCAGCTGATGGTTCTATTCCTCTGGTGTCAAACTGTTCTGGATACGGCTCGATACTTCCTAGCTCATAAATACTTTTATCTTGAAGAGATTTATAGTAGCTATTCCAATCAAACTTTCCATCATAGTAGTCTTTGAATAGTTTGTGAAAAAACTCAGCTTTTGGAGTAAATGTTCGAATACCAGCCTCTACATGGACTACTGCAAACTTATTAAGAAAGGCTGCTTTATCAGCCGTTGTAGCTGTAAGGGTGTCCCCATGGACGTAGGGAACAGGAATTTTTTTATATTCATCAGAAATTTCTAAGAGAATATTCCCGAGTCTCTCAATAATCATGGCATACTTTTCGTGCAGTTTTCCATGAATATTGAGATTAATATCCACATTCATATTAAACTCTCCCAAAACCCCATGAGACAGATTGTAGTCATAGTGTTGCCCAGTATGGATTAGCACCACCAACTCTTTTCGTTTTTTCAGTTCAATATAGAGCGGAGCTTGTTTGATGATATCTGGCTTCGTCGCAATCATAATCACATGCACATGCCGTTTCCCCGAGCGACGTAAATCCTCCCAAAAACCACTTCGAATATGTACTTGTTTGTCGTTTGAAGTCATAAATTGTATTTAGAAATATATGAAGAAATCTTATATTTTTTTCTACAAAAAGCAATGAAAATACTTAATATTTTTGTATTTAGGAAATAAAACATGAAATAAATCAACTGCAAAATATTGTAAATAAAAATATTTTGTATATATTGTGTGTATAGTTTTTACTACTCATGAAAATATGAAGGATAAAAAATATGTTGTGTACTTGCATTCTTGTGGATTTTCCCATGCAGAGTTGGGAGAAATATTTTGAGGAGGTGAAATATTTCCAAAAGAATTCTTTGAAAGTTTGAGTCCTGAGGTGATTCAAAAGTATGTAAAAGGAGCAAAGAGACAAGAGGTTGTTTGGAAGAACTATCAAGATATACAAACCCAAAAACTTGATAATATTTTAGAAAAACTTCAAGTACATATTATTACAATTCGAGATGAGGAATACCCAGAAGGACTCAAGCATATTTCTCATAGTCCTTTTGTGCTCTATGTTCGTGGAAGTATCCCAAAGACGGATATGTTTGGAGTTGTGGGATCTCGCAAGATAACGAGTTATGGGAGAAAAGTGATTGAAAAGATAGTTCCAGAAATAGCGCAAGTATTTCCTATAGTTTCTGGAGGAGCTGCAGGCTGTGATACTCATGCACACAGAGCATGCTTAGGAGCAAATACTCCTACTGTTGTGGTAGTAGGAACGGGGATAGATCAGTGTTATCCAGTATCGAATAGTTCACTTTTTGATGAGATTGTTGCTACTGGAGGAGCTATTGTCTCTATTTTTCGTATTTGAGAACCAGGAAATCCCTATAATTTTCCAGTGCGAAATGAGATTGTGGTATGACTCAGTCGAGGAGTTCTGGTAGTGGAAGCCACTGAAAAGTCGGGGAGTTTGATTACTGCATGACTCTGTTTAGATTTTTGAAAAGATGTTTTTGCTATTCCATGAGATATTATGGGGCACTCCTCTAGAGGAACGAATGCACTTTTACAAAGTGGAGCTGCGAAATTTGTGATGCGTTCACAAGATGTGCTGGAAGAGTATGATTTTGAAATCAAGCAACTCAGTCATAAGGAAAAGATTTCACAACTCAATGACAACGAAGCACAAGTATATACTCTTTTATGAAAGGAAGATATGCATATAGATTCATTAATCTCAATACTTTGTGTTCCAAGTCATGAACTGGCTATTACGATCTCACTTTTAGAACTCAAGGGAATGGTAAAAAAAGACATTTCAGGAAAATACCGAATATGTTAAGGAAGTTTTGAAAATCTTTGTTACCAATATAAAGTGAGTATTTTCTGTTATGCTCAGTTAAAGTGCTTGAATGTATTTTAGAATTTTTATTCTCTTAAAAAACTTTTCTTTTTTAAAATTTTTTTATACAATTCCTGTATTATTTTTTATATATTTTCCTGTGCTGGCTCAAATAGAAATTATTGTTTTTTTATCTTCGTTTGGATATATCATATACTATGCTGTAGATAATTTTTTAGATTTATATATTAGGCTGCGAGCAAAAAAACGTGAAAAGCAAGAACGAATTAAACAGCGAATTGAAAAGCGATCAAAAGCAAAAACAGAGGTGATCCAAAAAAAAGATATCAAAAAAAAGGACAGACATATCGATGCAGAAGTATCAGAAAAACTCAGAGAAATCATCAAGCGTACTCAAGTAAATATTTCTCGTGGATATTTTGATAGTGCTCGCACCCTCATCATAGAAGGGCTTGCACTTCATAAAGATAATAAAGATCTCAATTTGCTCCTTGCTGATATATATGAGCAAGAAAAAAAATATCAAAATGCAGAGTATATTTACAGAGATTTACTTGATATATATGGAGAAGAAAGTTATATCCTCCAAAGACTTTGAAATATCTATACGCTCAGGGAAAAAACAGAGAAATCATTTGAGTGTTATATGAAAGCTCTCTCATATGATAAGACTAATATAGAGGTTTTAGATATTCTCTCTCATCTTGCTCTTGAACTCAAAAAATATAAAAAGGCCTTAAAATATTCCACCATGTATTTAAAAGAAAAGCCTCGTACCGCAGAAAAGTTGTGAATCCGGGGATATTGCCAAGAAATGCTCTGAAAATATTCTGATGCAGCGAAGTCATACCGAGCTGTTCTCGAGATTCAACCGTATAATAGTGAAGTACAGGAGAGGCTCACTTCCTTAGAAAAAAACTTATAATTCACAAGTTTTTGACAAGAGAATAGTTTCTAACATAAAAAGAAATACTTACTTGATTTGGAAGTATTTTTTTTTACTCTATTTGATATATTTTCTTAACGCTATCAAAATATGCTCAAAATACCTCCATATAGTCTTGAAGCTGAACAGTCGGTTCTTTGAAGTTTGCTTATTGATAAAGATGGCTTTATTATTATTGGAGATATTCTCTCGCATGAGGATTTTTATG
>PDWI01008314.1_pt1 | contig 12267 bp, 4 predicted proteins | sample 1430891 | NCBI WGS metagenome assembly PDWI01 (sample SAMN01162508, study PRJNA174530) | Oral metagenome, whole genome shotgun sequencing project. | biome: Marine environment; feature: Marine mammal; material: Swab sample of the gingival sulcus; isolation source: swab sample of gingival sulcus...
CTGTCCTGATCCTGGTCTGTTTCTGTAAAGTCTATCCAGTTATTGTCTTTTCCAAAGCTCATTACCACAGGCTCCCTGGTACTTGTGTAGGAAAGGCTGTCCTGGTAGGGGATTTCTGGATCAAATCCAAGGGCCTTGGCAATGGTTGCGCCTTCTGGTTCATTTTTATCAAAGGGAAGTTTGAATTCTGATACGGTTCCGCTGACCTCTGCAATCTGAAACTGCCGGGTTGCAGGATCATAGGTAACAGAATAATCCGCAGTACTTGTGGATGCCGTATCCATTGCCGTTTCAACGGCAGCGGCAAAATCTGCTCCATTTCTGTACACGCCGGGGGCAACTGTGGCTGTTATGGCAGTACCGGAGGTGGCAGGAGGCAGCCATTCTTCAAACACAATTTTTTGGTTATGTTCGTCAATGACAATGGTTCGATCAAGGGCCGTATCGCTTGAAGGATAGATACTTGCATCGTTTACAGGTTGAAATCCAAGGGTTTGGGCCGCATTGGAGCTTGCCCAGTTCATCTGTAGTTCATCCAGAGTGGTGCCGTTTTCCCGGATGGAGAATTTGCTGTTTTTGGGATCATAGGATACATTGTAATCAATATGATTTGGCCCTGCAGCACTTGCCGTTTCCATGAGAGTTTCGATTTCTTTGGCAAGCTCGTTCATGTCCGTAAAGGTGCGGTCTGCACCAGTTGTATTCAGATCAATGGAAAGGGTTGTGCTGCCTCCTGTGGAATTGACTTCTGTAAAGGAAATGGCATCATTTGTGCCGTCAACGAACACAAGATCTGTTATGTATGTTGCTTGGCGGTCAGATACCGGAGGCTCCTGAATGGTATTGGCATGGGTAAAGCCAATTTCATGTCCTGTGTTGGTGTCAAATGAATTTCTTGTAATTTCAAATTCAATGTAATCTCCTGGTTTGCCCATTGGGCCGTCCAGTTTCAGGGTAATGTCAGGATGGCCGGATTCGGTAAGATCAATTTCCACGGAATTTGCCGTTCCCTTGATTTGGGACGGAGAAATGATATAGCCGGGATTGTTTGCCACCTGCCAGGTATCATTTCCCTGCCATATCAGACGGAAGGGCTTGGTGCCGTGGGGTTCAGGGGTTGAAATGTCCAGGGCCTTGTGGTTGAAATGCAAATTGATGTCATCTGGATCAAGGGTACCGGATACGTTGATGTTGCTGATGTGTGCCTGTGTGCCTGTTTCCCAGGTAAATTCGGTTTTCAGGTATTTGTCAAATTTGCCGTTATCCCGGATGGAAAAGGAATCTTTTTGGGCATCATAGGAAACTTCATAGCCTGCTCCGTATCCCCCATTCATGGATGCTTCATTTAAAGCGTTTCTTACCGTAATTTCAAGGGACTGTCTTGTGTATAACCCATCTGGAATGACAGCGGTAAGGAATTTTTTTGATGCTGGCCCATGACCGTTGTCCTCGGTAAAGGAAATGGTGTTGTTGGTGGAGTTGATGTGGATTTCCTTGTCCCAGAAAGTTTCATGACCATCTCTGCCCACCTGAACCCCTGTTTGTTTGTCTGTTCGTATGGCAAAAGGATCGTTATTGCCTTTATAAATCACTTTTCCCGGATGAAAAGACTGATCAAACTCAAAGGGTTTGACATTGGTTTTGGTGCCTCCGAAAATATAGTTCCCATTTACCTTGGTATTGCCCAGGGATACAATCTGTTCAATGATGCTGTTAATTCGTTCCACGGCATCGGAGCGTTCATCTGCCGTGATGGAATCGTTGGCCAGACGCTCTGCCTCCTTCTGGGCTTCCAGGATCAGGTTGTTGGCACTTTCCATGGCTTTTTCACCGCTGATCAGCCATGATTTGCCCATGTTCACATTGCGTTCAATCTGTTCCAGATTGTCAATGGAATCGGTCAGGGAAAGTACCTGGCTTACCCCCAGAGGATCGTCTGACAATTTATTGATCCTTTTCTGGTAGGCATTGACTTCATTGACATCTTTGAGTCCTTCGGTCAGACGGCCCAGGTTATATGTGGAGGCCATATAGTTGTTAATATTTGGTACTCTCATGGGGTTCTCCTTATTTACAGAAGCTCCTGTAAATCATTGCATTACTTTCATTGTTTTTTTCGGGCAAGTCTGGAGGGCAAATATCCAGACGGCCCGTGGCCGTTATTGCCTATCTCTTGGAGCTGATCAAAGTGTCCAGCATTTCATCAGAGGTTGACAAGAGCTTTGAAGCGGCTCCAAAAGCGTGCTGATAACGGATTAGTTTGATGACTTCTTCGTCCAGGGATACTGCGGAAATCGAATCTCTTTGTTCTGTAACATTTTTTACCATTTTATCGGCAAAGGATCGGGAGTGTTTGATTCTTCTGGATTCAATACCTATGGATGACACAATGCTGTTGAAAAAATTGTCCAGGGAAGAAATGGATGTTTTGGAAAATTCTTCCTTGTTGCGCATATAGGTCCATGTTTTCATTCCCTTTTCCTGAAACTGAACATCGGCAATCTTCAAGGCATTGGAGTTATCTCCATGATTAATGACTCCTGTCTGGGAATTGATTCTTGCCGCTCCGATCATTTTGCTGTCTGCCATTGCCTGGTTCATTGCCATGGATGTGGCAGTTTTTCCCTGAAAAAAGGTGTTCAGCCCAAGGGCTGCGGCAAGTCCTGAATCCTGGGCTGCATCATCCCCGAAACCGTATCTTATGTCTTCAGGGCCCACATGGGTAAAATCAAAACGGATAAAGCCTTCTCCTGAAACCTTTTCATCAAAATCAATACGGATATCAGCAACGCCGTCCCCGGAAAAATCCACCCCAAATCCATCATCGTCTCCGCCTTGGGGCAGGATTTCCATTTTGCCTCCCGTAGGATCGTTGGAAACTCCCCACACTCCTGTATCAGTCCGCTGGAATGTCAGGGAAGATGCCTTGAAATCAATGGAATCCCAGTCTGTTACCTTTATGGTCAGGTTGTCTTCGGAAAATCCGTTTTTCCCGGAATATTCCACATCTGTTAGTGCATAATAATTACTGGAAGCTCTTAGCTCCAGATGATTTTCCGGCGTGACCAATGCCTGCATTCCATTGCCATGACGGTTGAACTCCCGTGCAAAGGAATCAATGGTCCAATGCCAGTCAGCCATAGTTTCTCCTGTGGGTTTGCCTTCAGGAGTTTTGAATTTCGGGGTTCCTGTATTATCTGTGGTAATGGTAAATACATCTTTGTCAAGCAGGGTTCCGTCATAAAATTTCAGGGTCATGCCGTCAACGGTAACTTCCACAGGAGAATCGGGGGTAAATGGAGGATCATGTCCTTCAATGGTAAAGGTTCCGCTTCGTGTACTGTTTTCCCATCTGATAACCAAAGGTTTTTCTCCTAGTTCTTCATCCGGGAGATGTCCAACTTTTCCGCCGGATTCTACTGTAAACCGATATAGCTCATTTACAGAATTTGCCCGGTCTTTGATTTTCAGATTCAAGGGATTGGGGCGTCCTGATCGGTCTGTGTTCAGGGTCATGACATTACCGGCCACAAGACTTCCCTTTGAAATATCAAAGGATATGGTTTCTTTTCCCTTTTCTTTGATTACCACATTGCTGGTTTCATCTTCCAGGTGGATAAGTCCTGATGCCCCTGTTCGCATTCCGTATGTATCAAAGCGTTCCCATTGGATAATAGCTTCATCCTTGTAAAGGGTTGAGGTTGTGGAATTTCGATATGTTCTGGTAAGATCTGCTTCCAGAAAGTCGTTTTCCGGCTGGTTGGTGGTTCTTCCTGTACCCGTTGCCACCCGAACTTTTGCATTATTGCCCAGACTGTCGGAAAAATTTTTGATTACAATGGGATCATCCATGTCCTTTGATTTGAGGACCGAAACTGAATTTCCCGTGAGAATGACCTGATAATCTTCTTCCACTCCTGCTGCGGTAAGGTCAGCTTGGATTTCCGTTGCAAAAAGCTGGGCAAGATGAATATCAGAGGTGCTTGCAGCGGATGTGGTGTCAAAGGAAATATCATGGCCGTCCAGGGTAAAGGAAATGGTTTCTCCGCCAGCAGAAGAAAAGCCGGAAAAGCCTTCCTTTCCTCCAAAGGTTAAAATGGAGCTTCCCACAGGGGCTATGTGTTTTGCAAAAAGGCTGCCGTTGCCAGCGATATTGGATCCAACCTGAACTCCCTTGTCCAGGATCATGGTAATGGTTCCTGTTACCACGGCACTTTTGGCCCCTGCGGCAGCGTTTGCTTCGTGGATTTCATAGGAAATTCCGTTGTCGGAAAAGGTAATATAATCACCAGAAGAGGCATTGGCATTGTAGATGACAGCATTAGATGGATCTGCCGGGTTGTTATTGAAGCGAAGCTCATGATCTGCTGGCGCTCCTGTTCCCGTGCTTCCGGCAAGGGTGGAAATTCCTATCACAGCATCGTTGCCCGTGTCATTTTGTGCCTGGCCCATGCGGATACTGTTTCCATTGCTGGTTCTTATGATTACCCCGTTACTTGCAGGATCGTGAACCAGGGAAAAATTTTCGTTTTCCCCCAGGGCAGCTTTCAGGGAATCGTAAAAGGTTTTTGCCAGAAGTTCCTGATCGTCTGTGTCAATTCCTTCAAGATTTACGGTAACTTCCCTTGTAAAGACAGAAGTTCCTGCCCCAGGATCAATTTCTTCAATCTGAAAGGTAAGAATATCCCCGGAGTTGAAGTTGGTAAAATTATCCAGTCGGATGCCTGCATTATCCGTAACCGAAAAATTTTGTACCCCAAGGGTTTTGCCTGCTTCGCTGGTAATGGTCATGCCCTGTACGGACAGATCCAGATCTTCGTTGAGTTCATTGATTGAGGTGACAGCAGAAAGCAAAGATTCTTCAAATTGTTCCTGGAGACTTCCTGCAAAAGAATCACGAACAAAGGAGCGTTCTTCCAAAAGTCCATCCACATACAGGGTATAGGATACGATGTCCCCGTCATGGGTATTTGCGGTATTGGTAAGAGAAAATGTGGCAGAGGTACTGGACGCATGGGCAGAAACCCCTTGTACCTTATTCAGGGCATTGGCAATGGATGCAGCCGATCTTTTGGCATCTCCTCCGGCATCGGCAACGTCTATGACGGTAATGCCTTCGGGGGCATTGGATACGGTAATGTTCTGCTTTTTAATGCCGTCATCCAGGGCAGCAGCAATCCCTTTGGGGTCAGTAGATGCCAATACCATTCCAATTCCGTTTCCATTGGTTTGTGTTACTTCCTTGTCTCCCAGATTTCCTCCGTCCACTACGGTAAAACGATAGGTGGAGAGGGCTCCGTTGGGAGAAGAACCTTTCCAGTTGGTAATTCTTGCCTGGGAAATTCCCATGTCCATCTGGATCTTGCTGTATTTGGTGTCTGCATTGCTTTTATCTTCCACCCACATGGTAAAGTCTTTGGTAAAATCAATTTTTTTGCCAAATTCCAGACTGGTCAGCCACTTGCTGTCATCGGTGGCGTATTGGCTTGTCATGTCTGTTTTATAATATTCCAGTCCAGCTCCCTGGGATTGCTGGTAGTTGATGGCCCAGATCATTTCTTTTGCAAGTTCATTTACATCAGCCTTGTATTTGGGAATAATTTTGTCCCTCATCTCAAGAAGTCCACCGAGTTTCCCCCTGTTAATGATGGGAGTGATAATCTGGCCGGATCCTGAAGAACCTTTCCACACAATATCCTCTCCCTGGGTACTTATCAGATAATTGTCCACTCCGTTGACCAGGGGAAATCCGTGGGGGCCGTTGATAATCATGGAACCGTTAGATTGCTCTATGGTGTTTACTTCTATGAGTTTGCCCAGTTCATCAATGAGACCGTGCCGTAAATCCCTCTGGTCATTGGCCGTGCGTTTGCCTTCCACGGAGATAATTTCCAGGTTCAGATCTGCAATCCTTCGGGTCAGGGCGTTGATCTGTCCTGCAGAGGCATGGAGATCCGATGAAATATCCTCCATCAGATCGTCCATTGACAGAACCGTATTTTTAAATCTGGAGGCAAGTTTGGCACCAGATTCGTAGATGCCCAGCCTTTCGGATGCGCCTTTTGGATTGTTGGAAAGATCTTGCCATGAATTCCAGAACTCTGTCATGACGCTTGTCAGGCTGTTTTCTGATCGTGCATCAAAAAAATTTTCCAGAACATTTATATAGGATTCCTGTTCTTCCAGGCTGGCCTGGCTGGATATTTCGCTGGTAAGCCGTTCTTCCAGGAGTTTGTCAACACTTTGCCGTACCTGACTCATATCCACGCCAGTACCAAAGAGAAAGCCTGCGTACATGGAAGGCGCCCTGTTGATATGCTCGGCAGTCTGTACAGAGTAGTCCTTGTTGTTTACATTGGCAATGTTCTGGCCAGTAACATTGAGACCGTACTGCTGACTTACAATGGCGGTTTTGGCAATACTGAGAGTGGATGAAAGTCCTGACATGATTTATACCTCGGCGCAGATAAAATGTTTCTTTTCCTGGTTGGCGATGACTCCTCCTGAATTGCCGTATTGGGTATGACCGGGGCTTTGGGTCAGAGTGGAGAAGATGCCGTCTATCATTGATAAGGACTCTCTGATATATGTTTTGTTTTTATTTGCCAGCCTGGCCACGTTTTCCTTGCAGGTGTTAATGGCAAGGGCTGCAGTTTTGAGTATGGATCTTTCCTGGAACGGAATGGGTAAGGCTTCAATGGTTGTCATCCCTTTAAATCCTTTGGATGCAAGGGTTCCATTTTTTTGTTCTATCGCCTGAACCACTTGATTTTTTTTGTGTGTTGTTTCCCAGATTCCTTCCAGATTCATTTCAATGATATGTTCTTTTTCCTGTTCAAGGATGGCAATGAGATCCTGGTACAGGGCCAATGACTGCTCCAGTAGTTCTTGTGTCTTCAAGGTAATTTTTTCCATTTGATCTCTCCTGTATCCTTTTGGTGTTTGTTATTGTTTATTCTGAGTTTTTCAGGAATTTGATGGGAAATTTTTTCCCCTGCATCCTTGTTTTTTTGTCAGTTGCCATGTATTGAGGCAACTTCCATGCCAGAATGATTTTCAGCTGTATAAAACGGCCACGGGCCGACTGGGTATTTCATCCTCCAGATCAACCCACAACCAAGAATGAAAGTAATTTAATAAATTATAGAGACTTTCAAAAAAATTACCGAAGTTGTTGTCTATTGTCTTTTCAACCGATAGGTTATGATAAATAAGGCAGGGTGGAAAAAACAGGATACACAGAACTGGAATGGGAATGAAAGGGCAAGGGCCTGATATCAGGCAGGTCTGGTTTTGTGGCAGGTTAGGTTTTTATATGAAAGTATCTATAACTTACTTACATACTTTCATTCTTGGTTGTGGGCCAAGTCTGGTCATGGACAGACCAGATCGGCCCGTGGCCGTTTTTATATGAAAGTATCTATAAGCTACTTACATACTTTCATTCTTGGTTGTGGGCTGATCTGGGGGATTCCATCCCCAGTCGGCCCGTGGCCGTTATTGAAAAATTTTTTTCAGCAGATCGGTTGTCCGTTTGACCGGATTTTTCCTGATGGCTTTTTCTTCCTGGGCCATATAGTAAAAAATACCATCCATGCCCTTATTCACAACATGCTGGCTTAAATCTGCCGTTATATCCGGCGCAAAGGGGATGGTTTTGTATTTGGATTTGAGGGAATCATAAACCTGTAAGGCTTTTACTTCTCCCAGGGCTTTGTCCACAATGGGTTTCATGGATTTTCTCAAATCAGGGGTCATTTTTTCTTTGAAATACAGGGTCGCGGCATTGTCTTCTCCTTGCAGGATGGATGTTGCGTCTTCAAAACTCATGTCAGAGATGGCACGGGTAAACAATTGCCGGGCCTGGACAACGGCAGATTCTGCCGCCCGGTTCAGGCGGACTTCCAGGTCATCGGCCATTGAAGACAATCCTGCTTTTCTCAGTAATTTTTGTGCCTTGGCAAGGTTTTGGGGCAGGGGGATGTGGATATGGGTGTCTGCATTGAATCCGTCTGTGGTTCCAAGCTGTTTTACAACTTTTTGGGAACCTATGGTCAGAGCCTCTTTAAGCCCCTGGCTGATATCTCCAAGAGAAAGTCCTGCGGGGGTATCTTTATGGTTTGCAGGGGTGTTGTCTGCTTTATCTTCTCTGGTCAGGGAGTTGAACATATCACTACCCTGTTTCAGCAGGCTGTTTCCTGCAAGTCCCTGTCCAAAGGTCATCAAAACTATCGCGGTTATGGCCAGTATGTGTTTTTTCATTATTCTCAGGTCTCCTTATTCATAACAATTTTGGATAATTCCTTTTCAGGTAAGTCCCCCGCCTGTGCCGGGGGACTTACCAACGTTTGACATTTACGGGAATAAATCAAAGTCCCTCCAATAAGAGTGAACTGCTCAAATTCACAAAGGAGAGACTTTCATAAATGGGGAGGGTACCAACATGAAGAGCCTTCCATTGGGGCTTTCGGTCAGACACTATTTAGAAAAAATCATCTCCCTTAAACCCTTGGACAACTTATTATACACCTTGATGGGGGTGGTCATGGGCCGCTTATGATCAAGTACCAGACCTGCTGCTACATTATTGGGGTCTGAAAGATCAATGGGGTCTGGCTGACGTTTCAAAGGGATTCCTTTTTCATCGCTGAAAACAAGCACGATTGGTCCCTTGGAATCAATGATGTACGCCATTTGGCCATTACATAAAAACACTACGCTTCCCGGAGGGTATATGCCTATTACATTAATAAAGGAAAGAAGTACCTTTTGAACCAATTTGTCTTTTTCTGCATATTTGGTAAACAGACTCGTAACCACTTCAATGGGATTAAAGGCATTTTTATAACATCTTACAGATGTCAGCGCGTCATAGATGTCTGCCAGTTTGCAAACCTTCACATAGGGAGGGACTTCTTCCGGGTCCACGTCATTGGGATAACATCGCTCTTCATCTTTGAACATGGGGGCGTGATGCCATCTGACCGAATCAGTAATCAGAGCGTTATTAAGATGATTTTTTTCAAAAATCTGCATACCCAGTTTATAGGAATGGGTTTTTATAATTTCAAACTCTTCATCTGTTAAGGGGCCTTTTTTATGTAATATCTTTTCCGGTACTAATACTTTACCCACATCGTGCATAAAATACCCAATGGAGATCTCTTTTATCTTGGTTGGATCATTCATTCCGAATTGTTTGCCGTATTTTTTCATGAAATATTTCATGATGGGGGTTCCAATGGTACACACATTAATTGAATGGTTATACAAATAGTCATCGTAACTGAATATTTCACGGGTCAGTAGCGAAAAAGGGCTTTCATCGGTATCAATAAAATCCAGTAATTCCGTAACGGTATTTTCCACCTGTTCATAATCAAATTCGCCCCCTGTATCTTTGATATCGGAGATAACTTTTTTGATATTTTTCTTCGCTTTTTCAAATTTTATTTTGGCTTCTTTTTTGGTTTTTTCTATTCTCCATATTTTTTTATCAATTTCAGAAATTTCACCTGGGATGTCTTTTTCATCAGGGTCGATTTGATCATCGGCCTTCAGGTTTAGCTCTGTACCCTGTTTGTTCCAGGTGCCACCGCCCAATTGACGGCTGATGGGAAGCGTTTGAATTCCTTCTGCTTTTAATTTCAGCAAGATATCATCATTTTTAATAATTGCAGTTCTTTCAATTGTTTTTATTTTCTTTGCGTTGTAGATATCTATGCCGGTTCTTACACTTCCGCCCTGCTGAACAATTTTTATTAAGCGATCAATGGATGTATTTATATGTCCCATTTGGATTTACCCTCATAAAAAAGATACCATAGTAAAGGGAGTAACAATGCTATCTTAAGAATCCTTCATGATCAAATAAACCATATCCCTGACTCATCGTCAAGGAATTATCAAGATGGAATGAAAATCAAATGGTTATAAAATCAGGCGCTGGATTTGGTACACGGGAAATGCCGTAGAAAATCAGGGGGCAGTTGCCTCTTGCATCTGGCGAAGTACGTATGGCAATATTCCCTGATTACGGATATAGTCCACTTCCACCTGGGTATTGATTTTGGCCTGAACCGGAAAGGAGATGGTGGTATCCCCAGCTTGGGCCTGGACTTGCAGTCTGGCATTCGGGGCAATTTTGTCCATTCCCAGAATGGAAAATGTTTCATTTCCTGTCAGTCCCAGGGAATCAAAGGTATCGCCTTCCATGAATACCAAAGGCAGAACCCCCATACCCACCAGATTGGAACGGTGGATTCGTTCAAAGGATTCAGCAATGACCGCCTTTACTCCCAGCAGGCAGGTGCCCTTGGCTGCCCAGTCCCTGGATGAGCCTGTGCCGTATTCCTTTCCGCCGAACACCACCAGAGGCGTGTTTCTTTTTTCATAGGTCATGGCAGCGTCAAACACAGCAGCAGAAGCGTTTTCCGGGAAGATTCGTGTCATCCCTCCCTGTTCTTCCACTAATCGGTTCTGGATGCGGACATTGGCAAAGGTTCCTCTCATCATTACCTCGTGGTTTCCCCGGCGGGAACCATAGGAGTTGAAATCCTGCTGCGCCACATGGGCCTTGGCAAGATATTCTCCGGCAGGAGAGGTTTTGGCAATGGCTCCGGCAGGAGAAATATGATCCGTGGTGACAGAATCCCCAAGCACCAGCAAGGCTCTTGCGTTCCTGATGTCTTCCAGGGTGTCGGCAGGGCCTCCAAGGTTTTTGAAAAAAGGAGGGTTCTGGATATAGGTGGATGCAGGATCAAAGGTAAATGTGGCTGATGTTGGCGCTGCCACTTCCTGCCACAGAGGTTGTCCCTGGAAGATTTTTTCATATTGATTTTTATAAAATTCTTTGCGGACATGGGAACTTACATATTCCTCAATCTCTTTGTGGGACGGATAGATGTCTTTGAGAAACACCGGCTGATTTTTTTCATCATATCCCAGGGGTTGAGTTTCCATATCAATGTTGATTCTTCCGGCAAGGGCAAAGGCCACCACCATGATGGGAGACATGAGAAAGTTTCCCTTGATTTTCTGGTGGATTCTGGCCTCAAAATTCCGGTTTCCTGACAGAACCGACATGACATCCAGACCATGCTGGTCAATGGATTTTTCCACAAAGGCATCCAGAGGCCCGCTGTTGCCGATACAGGTCATACAGCCAAATCCTGTATTCTGGAATCCAAGGGCTGCGAGGTCTTTCATAAGACCTGCATGTTCCAGATAATCGGCCACAACCCTGGAACCGGGAGACAGGGAGGTTTTTACGTACCAGGGCACAGAGAGTCCTTTTTTCAGGGCATTTCTGGCAATCAGACCCGCACCCATCATGGTGTGGGGGTTGGAGGTGTTGGTACAGGAGGTAATGGCTGCAATTACGATACTGCCATTGGTCAGTTCCGGTTCTTTTGGGTTCTTTTGGGAGGTTTTTTCAGGGTTGGATATTGCCACGGAATTTTTGTCGGCAAGATCAAAGGTCTCTGTGGTCTTTGAGGATAATTCCACCAGGGAAATTCTGTCCTGGGGCCGGGAAGGGCCTGCAACGGACGGACAGATACAGGAAAGGTCAATATCCACCCGGCTGGAAAAGACAAGATTCCTGTCATGATGATTGAAAAATCCCGTTGCTTTGCAATAGGTTGCAACCTTTTGGGCAAGCTCTTTCCGGTTGGTCTGGGACAAAAATGAAATACTTTGCTCATCAATGGGGAAAAATCCTGCCGTGGCTCCGTATTCCGGGCACATATTGGAAATGGTGGCCCGGTCTGTAAGCTGAAGATGCTGGATTCCAGGGCCGGTAAATTCCACAATTTTTTCCACTACCTTTTCCTGGCGCAATCTTTGGGTAACATGCAGGGCAATGTCCGTGGATGTAACTTTGTCCCCGGGTTTTCCATGAAGATATACCCCGACGATTTGGGGCAGGTTCATATAATAGGGCTGTCCCAGCATGACAGCTTCAGCTTCAATGCCGCCTACTCCCCAGCCAAGCACTCCAAGGCAGTTGATCATGGTGGTGTGGGAATCGGTTCCCACCAGGGTATCGGGAAAGGCCACAGGCGTTTTGCTGCCGGACATATCATTGGGCTGTTCACAGGAGACCACCCGTGCCAGATATTCCAGATTTACCTGGTGGCAGATGCCGGATTCCGGTGGAACCACCCTGAAATTATCAAAACTGTTCTGGGCCCATTTCAAAAGTTCATAGCGTTCCCGGTTGCGCTGGTACTCTTTTTGGGCATTGAGAAGGGATGAACAAGACTC
>PDWI01008315.1_pt1 | contig 12266 bp, 12 predicted proteins | sample 1430891 | NCBI WGS metagenome assembly PDWI01 (sample SAMN01162508, study PRJNA174530) | Oral metagenome, whole genome shotgun sequencing project. | biome: Marine environment; feature: Marine mammal; material: Swab sample of the gingival sulcus; isolation source: swab sample of gingival sulcus...
GAAACATCCCAATTATTTAAATTTTGATTAAATTTCATTGCTTGACGGAATAAATAATACATATCCGTTACATTCGATGTATCCCATGTTAAAGGATTTCCACCATTATTAAATTCTGTTGCTTTATAGAACATGGAATTCATATTGATAACTTTAGATACATCCCACTCTGATATATCTTGATTAAAAACATATGCTTCATTAAACATTCCTGTCATATCTATTGTACTAGAATTTTTTCCAAGATTATTAAGAGTGATAGGTGAATTAAATGTTTCTGCTCGATTAAACATATTTTTCATATTATTAATATTAGAAAGATCAAATGTTACTGCGTTATTAAAGTTTCGAGCTAGATTAAACATGTTTTCCATATTAGTAACATTTTTTGTATCCCATTCTATAGGCTGTCCACCATTATTAAATCCTCTTGATTGCCAGAACATTCCATACATGTTAGTAACATTTGAAGTATTCCAAGAACTTATGTTTTGATTAAAACTGTCTGTTATTCTAAATGCTTCAGCCATATTAGTAACATTCGATGTATTCCAAGAAGAAACACCAGGATCGTTAAATTCTTGAGTATGCATAAACATTTGATACATATTAGTAACATTCGATGTATCTAAAGAAGCTGTATTATTTATATTACCTCTTACTTTATAGAATAATTGTGAACTATCAGTAGGTAATGTATAATTATTAGCATTACCATTAAAGATAATATTAATAAATGTTGTATTTCTTGGTTCATTAGAAAAATCTGGAGCACCTTTTCCATATGGATTAGGATATCCTGCAGCTTTGCTTTTCATTGATATATCATAAAGCATTGCATCCCACAATTCTTTATTAATACTTCCAGATCCTGTAATGATTAAATTATGATTTTGATTTTCGTCAACAGCTTTATAAAGCGTTGCGGTTACAGTAGGTGGATTAATTAAATCTCCATTACTATCAGTTTCATTGGAGCCGTTTAATGGATATACTTCTTCAATATCGATAGGATTATCCACATCAGCAAATACCGTCATTGAAAATAACATTGATAATATTATTAATAGAGATATTAATTTTTTCAAATTTCTTTTCATTTTCATTTTTCCTCCTTAATATTTTATTAAAAATAGCAACCTGACGATCATAGCATATACCTTAGACTCGTGGTTTTGTGCCATTATTTTATTAAATTTTATATATAATATATACCCTATATACCATATACCCCATATATCATAAATTTAAACATCGTTAAAAAAATATTTATCGATGTGTCATTAAAAAGAATATTATATGAAAGATTATAAAAAATATTTTATTATATAAGAATATAATTTAAAATTCTTATAAAGTGATATTTTTTGTTTTCTCAAATATATGATAAAATATTATATATTTGAGAAAAGAGGAGACATGAAATATAAACTTATTATTATCGATTTAGATAATACTTTGATAGATTTTGATCGATTAGAAGAAGAATTACTAGATTATATATTTAGAAAATATGATATTTGTTCTAACAAGGAGAAGATATCTATTTTTAAAGACATTAATAAAAAGCTTTGGTCTGAAGTTGAAAAAGGAACAAAAAAAAGAGATGATGTAGTTTACTTACGATTTAAATATTTTTTAGAAAAATATGATTTAAAAAGAGATTATCATAGGATGAGTGATGAGTATTTAGATAATATGCATCATTATATTTATCTTTTTGATCATGTACTTCCTACTCTAGATTATTTAAAAAAACATTTTAAATTAGTTATGATGACGAATGGCGTTAAGAGAGTTCAGGAAATGAAGCTTAAGAAAAGTGGACTTAATAAATACTTTGATGAAATTATCATTTCAGAGGATACAGGATATAATAAGCCACAGGTAGAGATCTTTAAGTATATGGAAGGCAAAATAGGAAAGTATCCAAAATCAGAGATTTTAATCGTAGGGGATTCGTTAACATCAGATATAAAAGGTGGGAAGAATTATGGAATAGATACTTGTTTCTTTAATAGAAAAGGACTTCCTATTAATGAAGATGTAGATTATGAAATAACAGATATAAAGGAGTTAATAGAGATTGTTAAATAAAAATAAGGTTTTAATAGGAATAAGTGGTGGTGTAGATAGTGGTGTAGCTGCTTATTTGTTAAAACAGAAAGGCTTTGAAGTAATAGGTGTTTATTTAGATCTTTGGAGTGAAGACAATAGTAGTAAAGCAGCAGAAGATGCAAGAAGAGTTGCTGACTCTATTGGTATTGAATTTATTATAGTAGATTATAAAAAACTATTTGAAGAGGATATAATAGGTGATTTTATAAGTGAATATAGAAATGGAAGAACACCTAGTCCTTGTATAAGATGTAATAAAAATATTAAATTTAAAAAGTTGATAAAACTTGCGGATGAAATGAATGCGTATTATATTGCCACAGGACATTATGGGAAGGTAGAGTATTATCAGGAAAAAGATTGTTATATCTTTCGAGAGACTCAGATGGATAAGGATCAATCTTATATGATGTATACTCTTAATCAGGATACAATAAAGAGAATCATTATGCCTCTTGGTGAGTTTGCGTCAAAAGATGAGGTAAGAAAGCTTGCCAAAGAAATAGAACTTCCTGTGGCAGAGAAAAAGGATAGTCAGGATATCTGTTTTATAAAGGATAATGATTATAAGAGATTTATAAAAGAATATGTAGATTTTAGTATTCCTGTAGGTAATTTTGTAGATACAAAAGGTAATATATTAGGAGAACATACAGGTATTATAAATTATACCATAGGTCAGAGGAAAGGCCTTGGAATATCTTTTGGGAAGCCGACTTATGTAGTGGATATCAATGCAGAAAACAATGAGATAATACTTGGAGACAATGATGATTTATTTAAAGATACTTTATATGTAAAGGATTATAATTTTATTATACCAGAGGAGTTTCCTATAGAATGTACAGCGAAGATACGATATTCTGCAAAAAAGAGTCAGTGTACAGTATATAAAGAAGGTACTAGACTGAAAGTTATATTTAAAGAAAAGCAACGTGCGATAACAAAAGGACAATCTATTGTATTTTATTTGGAAGATTTATTATTAGGGGGAGGAATAATACTCTAGATAGTGATATTAAAGGTTTTTCAAATCTTATGATAGCTTATCATTATATTTTGTAAGGGGAATAATGTTAGATTTAAAAAGTATAGAAAAAAGTTTGATAAAAAAATATAGAAGGCAACTCTGGACTCAGTTTATCAAAGCAATAAAAAAATATGAATTAATTCAAGATGGCGATAAAATAGCAGTTGCAATATCGGGTGGTAAGGATAGTGTAATACTTGCTAAATTATTTCAAGAGCTTCATCGACATGGAATGAAAAATTTTGAACTTGAGTTTATTGGGATGGATCCTGGTTATAATAAAGAAAATAGGGATGCCTTAGAAAGAAATATGGCGTATTTAAATATACCTATTAAGATTTTTGATCATCATGTATTCAGTGTTGTAGATGAACTCGCATCAGATTCTCCATGTTATTTATGTGCAAGGATGAGACGAGGATCTTTATATAGTTATGCAAAAGAACTTGGATGCAATAAAATAGCTTTGGGGCATCACTTTGATGATGTAATAGAAACGATAATAATGAATATATTTTGTTCCGGTCAATATAAAACAATGATGCCTAAGCTTAAGTCTACAAATTTTAAAGGTATGGAACTCATTAGACCAATGTATCTTATAAAGGAAAAGGATATTTTAAAGTTTGTAAATAATGCAGGCATGGAATTTATGAATTGTGGTTGTAAGTTAGCAGATGAAAAATTAGAATCTAAAAGAAAAGATATTAAAGAGCTTATAAAAACATTATCCCTTGATTTTGATAATTTAGAAAAAAATATATTTAATTCGGCTAATTGTGTTCATACGGATGCAATATTAGGATGGAAAAATGAAGAAGGGAGATTTTCATTTTTAGATAATTATTAGATAGGTGAATATTGAAAAATAGAGATAAATATTATAATATATTTATATACTAAGGGGGAAATATGGAGAAATCGGATAAAAAGAAACAATTTCTTGCAGATTTTGGTCTTTTAATTGTAGCAGCAGTATGGGGTGGAGGCTTTATTGCTGTAAAGGATGCTCTTGATACAATGTCACCATTTCTTTTAATGGCTTATAGATTTACCATAGCAGCGATGATTGTATATATCTTTTTTAAAAGAAAAATGGGCAAGATAACAAAAGAAGATTTTAAAGGTGGTTTTTATATAGGTTTAGTATTATTTATAGCCTTTGCTTTTCAGACAATAGGACTTAAATATACAACAGCCTCAAAGCAAGGATTTTTAACAGCAATATATTGTGTTTTAGTTCCTATTATGTACTGGATAGTATATAAAAAAATACCTGGTATAAAGGTTTTTATAGGATCTATTTTAACTATTATAGGAATATATCTTGTATCTATGCATGAAGCGATATCGTTTTCTATAGGGGATGGACTTACTCTTATTTGTGCAATATTTTTTGCTATTCATATTCTTTTATTAGAATATTATACTAAGAAAATAGATGTGTTTAAATTAACATTTTTACAGCTTGCTGTTGCAGCAATATTTGGGCTTATATTTTCATTTATATTTGAAGTGCCTAGAATAGATATTTCTTCAAGAGAATTATTTGCCATTGTTTATTTAGCATTTTTCTCAACATTTATATGCTATGTACTTCAGACTTTATGTCAAAAATATACACCCTCATCACATGCTTCTATTATAATGTCGTTGGAATCGGTGTTTGCTGCAATATTTGGTGTTCTTTTATTAAATGAAGTGATGACACCACTGATGATTGTTGGATGTGCTATTATATTTTTAGCTATATTGATTACGGAAGTAGATTTTAGTTTGTTAAAAAAGAAAAGAGGATAATATATGTTTAAAATTATTTCAGATAGTAGTCTCGATTTATCTGAAAAATTAAAAGGGAAATTGGATATAAAGAGAATTCCGTTTAAATTACATTTGGATGGAAAAGAATATATCGATAATGAAGAATTAGATGTTAATAGATTCATAGAGGATATGGTAAGTTCCATAGGTGTTCCTAAAACATCTTGTCCATCTCCGCAGGAATTTTTAAATGAATTTAATACAGAAGATGATGTGTTTTGTATCACGATATCTTCTAAATTGTCAGGTTCTTATAATGCAGCAGTTCTTGCAAAAGATATTAGGGAAAAAGATAATAATGTACATATCTTTGATTCTAAAAGTGCATCTGTTGGACAGACTCTTATTGGTATGAAGATCAATGAACTTATAGAACTTGGATATTCTTTTGATAAAATAGTTGAGAATATTGAAGTGTATATAGGTAGTTTAAAGACTTTCTTTTTATCAGATTCTCTTAGGAATTTAATAAAAAATGGTAGAATTCCTTCTTGGAAGGGTAAAATAGCATCAGCACTTCATATTAAGCCTATAATGGGTTCTGATGATGGCAATATAGAATTATACGATAAAGCGAGAGGATCAAAAAAAGCTTTATTAAAGTTAGCTAATTTAATATGTGAAAATGCTAAGAATTCGAAGGAAAAAGTGATTGCTATTTCTCATGTTAATAATTTAAATAGAGCACTTGAACTCAAAGAGCTTTTAGAAGAAAAATGTAAATTTAAAGATGTAGTAATTGTACCTACTCATGGTCTTACAAGTCTTTATTGTGATAATAAAGGAATAATAGTGGCATTCTAATGAAAATAGCAGTAATACAGAATAGGATTACAAGGGATAAAAATGAAAATTTACATCATATCAAAGAGTTAATCGATGAAGCTTCTAAAAAAGCAAAACTCATTGTACTTCCCGAGATGTTTAATTGTCCATATAATTCAAATACTTTTTATAAATATGCTGAAGAAGATTTCTCTACGACGACTAATTTTTTAAAAGAATTATCGAAAGAAAAGAATATTTGTATTGTAGGGGGATCAATACCAGAGATTTCTGATAATAATTTATATAATACTTCATATACTTTTGATAGAGGAAAGTTTATAGGAAAGTATAGAAAGAATCATTTATTTGATGTGGATATAAAAGGAAAGATGACATTTAGAGAATCGGATACTCTTTCAAAAGGAACAGATATTTTTAGATTTACGTATAATAATTTTAATATTGCTGTATGTATTTGCTTTGATATTAGATTTTCTGATTATATATCTCATATAACTGACAATGCAGATGTGTTGATAGTGCCTGCAGCTTTTAATACGACAACAGGGCCATTACATTGGAGTCTTCTGATGAGAGCAAGAGCTGTGGATAATCAGATATATGTTATTGCAGCGTCTCCTTCGAGATCGGAGTTTTTATCTTATAAAGCTTATGGTCATTCGATGATTGTAGATCCTTGGGGAAAGATATTAATTGAGACTGGGGAGAAAGAAGAGATAATTTATGCAGATATCGATAAGGATTATATATATAAAATAAGGGCGCAATTGCCCATAAGATAGGGAAAAAAACTCTATCTTTTTTATTTAAAAAAAATATTTTATTTTTTTGAAAAAATCTACAAAAAATATATTTTTTTTGATATTATAGTCTAGAGTAAAATAATAGAAAGTGAGGAAGAAAAAATGCATAAAAGTTTGTTCATACCAGGACCTGTAAATGTAGATAAAGATGTTTTAGAAAAAATGGCTACACCTATGATAGGTCATAGAACGAAAGAGGCATCTGAATTACAAAGAAGTATTTCAGATAAACTTAGAAAGTTAATGTACACAAAGGAAGAAATTATTCTTTCGACTTCATCAGGAAGTGGATTAATGGAAGCTGCTGTTAAGTCATGTACTAAGAAAAAAGTTGCAGTATTTGCAGTAGGAGCTTTTGGTGAGAGATGGCATAAGATGGCTGTTGCAAATGGTATTCCAGCTGATAGATTTGATTCAGAGTGGGGTCAGCCAACAACACCAGAAATGGTTGATAAGGCACTTTCAACAGGAGAGTATGATGTTGTTACAATAACTCATAATGAAACATCTACTGGTATTATGAATCCACTGGATGAGATTTCAGAAGTTATTAAAAAATATCCAGATGTTGTATTTTGTTTAGATACTGTTTCATCACTTGGTGGAGCTAAAATAGAAGTTGATAAATGGGGAGTGGATATCTGTATTGCATCTACTCAAAAATGTTTAGGACTCCCTCCAGGACTTGCACTTTGTTCTTTCTCTCAGAAGGCATTAGAAAGAGCTAGAACAGTTGAGAATAGAGGATTATACTTCGATTTAGTTTCTTTATACGATACAATTCAAAAGAAGGATTATCAATATCCATCTACACCTTCTCTATCACATATGTTTGCTCTTGATTATCAATTAGATAGAATTTTAGAAGAAGGCTTAGATAATAGATTTAATAAGCATTTAGAGCAAGCTAAAGTAGTAAGAGCATGGGCTAAGAAACATTTTGATATGTTAGCTGAAGAGAAATATGCTTCTAATACGCTTACAACAGTTAAAAATACAAAAGGTATATCTGTTAAAGATTTAAATGCAAAACTTGCTGAAAGAGGATTTACTATTTCTAATGGTTATGGAAATTTAAAAGAAAAAACATTTAGAATTGCTCATATGGCAGATACTAAGATGGAAGAAGTAAAAGAACTTCTAGGAATTATAGATGAGATTTTAGGATTGGAGGACTAATGCTTAAAATACTTGCTAATGATGGAATGGATAAATCTGCTGTAGAATATCTTGAGAGTTTAGGACATGAAGTATGTTTAGATTCTTATTCAGTAGAAGAACTTAAAACAAAATTAAAAGAATTTGATTGTATTGTAATTCGATCAGCAACAAAGATAAAAGAAGAACTTATTGATGAGGTAGCTGGCTCAAATTTAAAACTTATTGTTAGAGCTGGGGTTGGTGTTGATAATATTGATGTGGCTTATGCAGAAGAAAAAGGAATAAAAGTTAGAAATACGCCTAATGCTTCTTCAGCTTCTGTTGCAGAACTTGCAATTGGTCATATGTTCTCTCTTGCTAGATTCATAGGAATATCAAATGTTACTATGAGAAATGGTGAGTGGAATAAAAAAGCATATAAAGGTAGTGAAATTCAAGGAAAGAAACTCGGTTTAGTTGGTTATGGCCGTATAGCAAAAGAGACTGCTAAAAGAGCAAAAGCACTCGGTATGGAAGTTTCTTTCTATAATAGAAGTAAATCAGCAGATGATGAATATGCTTCATATAAAGAGTTTAATGATATTATAAAGGATTCTGATTATATCTCTTTACATATTCCTTTTGATAAAACAGTGGGTGCTACAATAAAAAAAGAGCAGTTTGATATGATGAAAGATGGTGTATTCTTAGTAAACTGTGCTAGAGGTGGCGTTGTGAATGAAAAAGATCTTTTAGATGCGCTTAATTCAGGTAAAGTAGCTGGAGCATCTATTGATGTATTTGAAGAAGAACCTACTAAAAATCAAGAGCTTATTGATCATCCGAATGTTTCTGTTACACCACATATTGGAGCTTCAACAAAAGAAGCACAAAAGAGAATTGGTGTAGAGACTTATGAGGTTATTTTAAAAGAATTAAATTAGGAGGATGAATGGCAGTAGTACGCGGGTTTAAAGGACTTAGACCAAAAGAAGATATAGTAGAAAAGGTTGCTTCATTACCTTATGATGTAATGAATAGAAAAGAAGCAAAAGAAATGGCAAAAGGAAATGATATTTCATTTTTGCATGTAGTAAGACCTGAGATTGATGTTGATGATAGTGTAGATATTCATGATAAATCTGTTTATGAGATGGCTAGAAAGAATTTAGATAAATTTGAAAATGAGGGCATTCTTATAGAAGATGAGGAAGAAAGATTATATATTTACCGTCAAATTATGAATGGTAGGGTTCAAACTGGTATTGTTGGAGCGACTTCTATTGATGATTATATGAATGATATTATTAAAAAGCATGAATTCACTCGTCCAGAAAAAGAGCAGGATAGAATCAATAACTTTGATTACTGTGATGCAAATACAGCACCAATTTTCTTAACATATAGAAAGAATGATAGAATTAACTCTATAGTGAATGAGTGGATTAAATTTCATATGCCAACTTATAATTTTACTTCAGAAGATGATATTACTCATATCTTATGGGTAATCGATAATAAGGAAACAATGAAAGAACTCACAGAGATCTTTGCTTCTATTGATTATTTATATATAGCAGATGGACATCATCGTTCAGCTTCTTCTGTAGCAGTTGGTAAGAAGAGAAGAGAGCAGTTCCCTGATTATAAGGGAGATGAAGAATTTAACTTCTTTATGTCTGTTATATTCCCAGATGAAGATTTATTTATCATGGATTATAATAGAGTAGTTAAGGATTTAAATAATCATTCAAAAGAAGAATTCTTAGAGCTTATTCAAAAGAATTTTGATATCAATGAACAGTCAGATATTTATAAGCCGATGACAAAGAGACATTTTGGTATGTATCTTGATAATAAATGGTATGAGCTTGTATTTAAAGGAACATGTAATGAAGAGGATCCTGTTGATCGATTAGATGTGTCTATTCTTCAGAATAATCTTTTAGAGCCAGTACTTAATATCGATGATCCTAGAACGAACAAGAGAATTGATTTTGTTGGTGGAATAAGAGGATTAAAAGAGCTGGAGCGTAGAGTACAAACTGATATGAAAGTTGCTTTTTCAATGTATCCGACAACAATGGATGATTTACTTTCAATAGCAGATGCAGGTGTTGTAATGCCACCTAAATCTACATGGTTTGAGCCTAAATTACGTTCTGGTGTATTAGTACATAAATTAAGATAGTAAAAGCCTTCGGGCTTTTCTTTTTTTACATTTATGTTATACTGACTTTGGAGGAAATATGAAGATAGATAGAATAAGAACACAAAAGGATTTTGTTATAGAAGATGCATTTGTTTTAAGAAAAGATGATATAGATATTGGAAAAGTTTTTATCGTATATGATGGATTTTATAGTGAGTATACAGTAAAAGATCAAAGGGTATATATGAAAGGTCTTAAAATAAAAAAAGAATATGAAAATCAAGGATATGCACAGCATCTTATCAATTATATAATCAAATTATTAAAAGAAGAGGAGTATCATGAAATAGCAATAGGTGTAGAAGATGATAATGAAGTAGCAAAGCATATTTATTATAAACTTGGCTTTACAGAATTTATTAAGAGAGAAAAACCAAATAAATATGCTCCCAATGGATTCAATCTTTATATAAAGAGAATATGAAAACGACATAAAATGTCGTATTAAAAATAAAGAATGTCGTTTTAGTAGAGGTGGATATGAATATTTTAATTGTAGAAGATGATATTTTATTAAGTGAAGGGATAAAAATTGCATTAGAATCGAGTGATAGGAATCTTTTTATATCAAGAAGTATAGAAGATGCAAAGATAAAAATGGAAGAAAAAACATATAGTCTAATGCTTTTAGATATTAATTTACCAGATGGAAATGGACTGGATTTATTACAAGAAATAAGAGAAAACAATACAATTCCTATTATTCTTATTACTGCAAATGATATGGATGAAGATATTGTAAAAGGATTTGAATGTGGTGCAGATGATTATATTACAAAGCCTTTTTCTTTACCTGTTTTGAGGGCTAGAGTGTTTAATCAGTTAAAAAGAATAATGGTTACAGATGATGTATATGAAATAGGAAATTTATATTTTAATTTTGATGCTATGGAGTTTAAACAAGGGAATAAAGAAATTTTATTTTCTAAAAATGAGATTAAACTCTTAAAACTATTATTAGATCATAAGAATATGATATTAAAAAGAGATGTATTAATTGATAAAATATGGACAGAAAGTGGAAATTTTGTATATGAGAATTCTCTTTCTGTTATTGTAAAAAGAATACGAGTGAAATTGGGTTCTGATGATGTTCATTTAAAAACGATATATGGTTTAGGATATAAGTGGGTAGAATAATGAAATATTTTTTAATAATTATTATAATAATATTAGTGTATTTATTATATGTAGAGAAAAAAAGAAGTAGAGATATGTTAAATAGATTAAATCAGATGATTGATAAGAAAGATTTTGACATTAGTTATGATGAGAGTTTATTATCTCTTACTGAACTAAAATTTAGAGAGTATATTATGAATAATGATATTTCAGAAGAAAAATTAAATATGGAAAAGAAAAACGTAGAGGCTTTAATATCAGATATTTCTCATCAGATTAAAACGCCTCTATCTAATATTTTATTATATATTTCTCTTTTAGCAGAAGAAGAATTATCTGATAAGAGTAGATTATATATTGATAATTTAGCAGCTCAATCGGATAAATTAAAATTTTTAGTAGACTCTCTTTTTAAATTATCAAGATTAGAAAATGGATTGATTACATTAGATAGAAAAAATAATTCTGTAAAAAAATTATTAAATGCAGCTTTATTAGATTATAGAGAAAAAGCTATAAATAAAAAGATTAATATTTATTTAGAAGAAACAGAAGATGAGGCAACATTTGATTTTAAGTGGACAGTAGAAGCACTATCCAATATTATAGATAATGCAATAAAATATACAGCAGAAGGTGGATGGATAAAAATATCTATTATTCCTTATGAATTATTTATAAGAATAAATATAATAGATAATGGCATAGGAATAAAGGAAGAAGAAAAAGAAAAGATATTTCTAAGATTTTATCGTTCAAATGATGTATCAGAGCAAGATGGGGTAGGTATTGGGTTATATCTTTCTAGAGAAATTCTATCTAACGAAGGAGGATATATAAAAGTAGAGAGAAATAAAGATAAAGGATCTACTTTTTCAATATTTTTACCTAGAAAATAAATCTGTAATAATTCTGAAAGATTTATATATTATAATTTCTATAAAGATACAGATTATTGGAGGATGTATGGAAATATTAAAAACAGAGAATGTGACTAAAATTTATGAAGTAGGTAATAAAGATTTAAAAGCACTTGATAATATTAGTATCACAATTGATAAAGGCGAATTTGTTTCTATTGTTGGAACAAGTGGTTCTGGAAAATCAACCTTATTAAATATGCTTGGAGGACTTGATAAACCGAGTAAAGGAAGAGTTATTGTTGATGGAGATAATCTTAGAAATTTATCCGATGAAGAACTGACGATATTTAGAAGAAGAAAAATTGGAT
>PDWI01008316.1_pt1 | contig 12265 bp, 15 predicted proteins | sample 1430891 | NCBI WGS metagenome assembly PDWI01 (sample SAMN01162508, study PRJNA174530) | Oral metagenome, whole genome shotgun sequencing project. | biome: Marine environment; feature: Marine mammal; material: Swab sample of the gingival sulcus; isolation source: swab sample of gingival sulcus...
TTGTATGGATTGACTCGCAAGTCCAACTATGGAAAAGCCCGGCAATGCTCTAACATAAGCGGATTCCACATCCACTTTTACGGCTTGATTTTCATTTTGTGTAGCACAATATAGGCGTTTCATTTTAAATTATCGTGCTTTTTGAAGTCTTTTATACTCTTTTTCAAACTTTTTTCGTTTCATGTAAGAGAGTTTTTCGATAAAAAGATGTCCTAACAAATGGTCTATTTCGTGTTGAACGGCGATGGATAGAAGTCCTTGTAAATCTTTTTGATGTTTTTTGCCGTATCTATCTTGATAAGTAACGGTTACATTTTCAAATCGCTCTACATCTTCATAAAATCCCGGAACACTCAAACAACCTTCTTTAAATGTGGTTTTTCCACTTTTTGCGATAATTTCAGGGTTGATAATCTCCAACAAATCCTCTTTTTTTTGCGTTTGGCTCTCTTCGTCAAGTAAGTTTATAATCAAAACATTTAAAGGCACGGCTATTTGAATAGCGGCTAGCCCAATTCCCTCTTTTGAAATCATGGTTTCATACATATCATCTAGCAAATCGTGCAAATTTTTATCAAAATCAGTTATGATGTTTGATTTTTGCCAAAGTCTTTTATCGGGATATGTGATAACTTCTCTTATCATCTAAAAAAACTCCTCTTCATCTTCCGTGGGAGCCAAAATTATTTTGTATTTTAGCTCATCTCTTGAGGTTAGTGGTAGAGAGTTGATTAAAAGCGAAACTGATTCTTCAATGGTTATATTTTCGCTAATGTCAGTCGCGGCAATTTCCAAATCCATCTTTATATCCGTACCTTCTATGAAAAAACTAGACCCATATATCAAAGCAGCTACTCTTTGGCAAGCTAATTTTGCTTCATCTATATTTGTATGTTTCATGAGGATAAAAAATATGCCCTCTCCATAGTGTGCAACTACATCGCTTCTGCGAGATGTTTTTTGTAGGAGTTTGGCTACATTTTTATTGAGTAAAAATTGATTTTTTCCGCTAGATATATTTGATAAAACACTTTTTTTTATTTTAATTGCCATTATTGAGCTTTTGTGTTTTTGTTTCGAGATGATTTTTTGTTCTGTTTTCAGGCTGTTTAATAGGTATTTTTTGTTAAAAATATCAAATCTCGTATCATAGATGGATTTTCCCTCCATAGCCTTTAGAGATTGTACGGTTTTTTCGTAGTTTGACTTGAGAGTTGCAAGTTGTAGGGCTATTAAATCATCGAACTTATCTATGTCTTTTTTTAAAGAATTTATAATATTCATGGTCGTAGATTTGTTATTTGTTGTGCTTAATTGTGTATCGGTTTTTTCTATGTATCTTTTTAAGTGAGCAACATTTTTATACGCACTACTGATGGAGTTAACCATTGTTTTTATGGATGAAAAACCCTCTTTTATCTCTTTTTCGATTTCTATTAAATGATCTCCGTTGTCAGTTTCCGCTTCGCTTTCTCTTACGGTTTCTACGGTTTTTTTAAGTTTGTCATTTGATTTTTCAAGCATTGTTTCAAAATATATTTGAAAATTATAAGGTGTGGGAACTATATTTTCATCTTGCATTTTTTGCAATACTTTTTTGGAAAAAAGGAACACCTCTTTTAAAGGTAGTTCCTCGTTTTTATTTGTTGAAGTATTGCTCTTTTTATCTTTTACGACAATCTCTTTGTCCAAATGAATCAACTTTTTTCCTTACTTGAAACTTTTTGCCAAAACTTTATCTATAAGACCATACTCTTTAGCCTCTTTTGAGCTCATAAAGAAGTCTCTTTCGGTATCTTTTATTATCTTGTTTATTTTTTGACCTGTATTTTTTGCTAAAATTTCATTTAAAACACTCTTCAATCTTAAAATCTCTTCGGCTTGTATTTGTATATCCGTTGCTTGCCCCCTTGCACCACCTAAGGGTTGATGTATCATAATTCTAGCATTCGGAAGAGCATATCTTTTATCTTTTGCACCGCAACTAAGTAAAAAAGCGCCCATGGAAGCGGCTTGCCCTATACAGATGGTTACAACATCGGGTTTTATATACTCCATTGTATCATAGATGCTAAAGCCACTTGTAATGACTCCGCCGGGAGAGTTTATGTATAGATATATATCTTTATCAGGATCTTCCGCTTCTAAAAATAGAAGTTGCGCGACAATAGATGATGCCACAGCGTCATTTATCTCTCCGCTTAGCATAACAATTCTATCTTTTAGCAAGCGAGAGTAGATATCATAGCTTCTCTCACCACGTCCTGTTTTTTCAACTACTATTGGAACGTAACTCACTTCTTATCCTCTGTTTTTTCCTCTTTTTTCTCATCTTTATTAAAAAATAAAGTTCTAAAAAGCTTCTCTTCTATCATTGCCATTTTTATAGCAGGCAATAATCCTTGTTTTTGGTACATTTCCACATAAGCTTTTGGATCTTGTCCTTGTTGCATAGCTTCAAAATATAGTTTTTGCATAACCTCTTGGTCTTGTACTTGTATATCTTTTTGGCGTGCTAATTCATCAACGATAAAAGTAAGTTTTACACTTTTTGTTGCATCATCTCTAAAACTTTCACGTTTTTCTTGAACACTTTTGGGGTCACTTTTAAACTTCTCTATCTCTTCTTCGCTAAAAGTTGACCAATTTTGCCTAATTTGCATATCCATCTCTTGTTCTAAGATATTTTCAGGCAAGTCAAATTCTATTTTTTCCACAACTGCTTCAACAAATTTTGGCTTTAATTCATCTTCATAAAGCTTGTCAAGCTTTTCGCCTCTTATCTGTTTTTTTATCTCGGTTTCTAATTTTTCCACGCTTATATCTTCAGTTTGCGGAAGAAGTTTTTTAAGCATATCTTCACTTGGCTCGCTTGGAACATCTTTGGCTTGTATCTCATGTACTTTTACCTTAAAAACAGCATCTTTTCCCGCCAAGTCACTTCCGCCGTAATTTTGTGGAAATTTAACTTCAACATCTTTTTCTTCGCCTACTTTAAGATCTTTCATACCATCTTCAAAGCCAGGTATAAACTGACCGCTTCCAATCTCAAGCGTGTAATTTTCAGCTTTTCCGCCATCAAAAGTTTTGCCATCAACAAAACCTTCAAAATCAAATAGTACAAAATCACCCTCTTTTATTCCTCTGTCTTCTTTTATAGGCTTTAAAGGCGCAACAAGCTTAAAAAGCTCCTCTTTTTTTGCATCTATATCCTTTTTTGTAACTCTTGGAGTCGAGTGATCGGGAATACACTCTTCAAATCCGTCTGTTTTGATAACAGGTCTAAAACTTATCAAAAGTTCCACATCGATACCGTCATCTTTTTTGTCAAATTTTTTAAAACTTGGCTCACCAACTACGCTTTTAGGATCTTTATCTAACTTTTTAAGTCCATCTTGTAAAAGTTTTTGTATAAGTTCTTGTTCCGCGTCGCTTGTTATCTCTTTTTTGTATCTCTTTTTTATAACCGCAACAGGAACTTTTCCAGGACGAAATCCGTCTATTTTTGCTTTTTGTGCAAAACTCTTAGCAATCTTTTCTTCCGCTTTGGCTATTTCACTAGCCTCAATGATTGTAGCCACACTTGCGTTGGCACCGTCGATTTGTTTAACGTTTAAATTCATAAAATACCTTTTTAAAAATAAAATTATTTAACAATATATCAAAATTTTGCTTATCTTGTTATATAATAGAGTAAAAATCTTAAAATATTTATGATAAAATAAGCAAATGAATGAAAAAGTGAGAGGTTATGAGAGAAAAATTTGAAAAATCAGTTCAAAATATGCTTGAATGTGTTGGAGAAGATATAAATCGCGAAGGTCTTTTAAAAACGCCAAATAGAGTTTATGAAGCTTACAAATTTATGACTCAAGGCTACAAACAAGACCCCAAAGAGGTACTAAATGACGCCGTTTTTGAGAGTTCAAACAGTGAAATGGTAATGGTAAAAAATATAGAGTTTTACTCCTTGTGTGAGCATCATCTTTTGCCTATCATCGGTCGAGCGCATATTGCTTATATTCCAAATGGAAAAGTTGTCGGGCTTAGTAAGATTGCACGAATGGTTGATGTTTATAGTAGACGCCTTCAAATTCAAGAAAGACTCACTGAGCAAATTGCAAAAGCTCTACATGAAGTTATACATCCTCAAGGGGTTGGAGTGGTTCTTCAAGCAAGACATATGTGTATGGAGATGAGAGGGGTTGAGAAGATAAATTCCACCACTACCACATCAGCGTTACGAGGTATTTTTATAAAAAATCCAAATACAAGAAAGGAGTTTTTCTCCTTGATAAACTCTAAAGATTCGGTATCGTTTTAATGCCTTTATCACACCTTAAAAATCGTCTAAAAAATTCACATGTAAATCTCTCGCCCGTTTTTGGTGTCATAGTAAATATTTCAGCTACAACCATAGAGGCTACGGGATTAAATCCAAGTATTGGCGATGTGGTAAGGTTAGTTTCGAGCCAAAGCAAAAAAGAGGGGCTTGCGATGGTGACAGAGGTAAAATCAAAAACCTTTTTTGTGTCACCTTTTGGCTTTGTGGAGGGTTTTAAAACGGGCGATAAGGTTTTTATAGACAATCAAGGCATGATGGTTCCGCTCTCAGACGAACTTTTGGGGCGTGTGGTTGATCCTTTTATAAGACCAAAAGATGGAAAAGCACCCATTCAACCATCAAGTTACGGCTCTATCATAAAAGCGCCCATGGATGCTATGAAAAGAGGTTTAATCGAAGAGCCTTTTAGCGTGGGAGTTAAGTGTATTGATGGACTTTTGACATGCGGAAAGGGTCAAAAACTTGGCATTTTTGCAGGAAGTGGTGTGGGAAAATCAACACTTATGGGAATGATAGTAAAAGGCTCATCCGCACCTGTAAAAGTGGTGGCTTTGATAGGCGAGAGAGGGCGTGAGGTTCCTGAATTTATCCAAAAAAACTTAGGTGGAGATTTAAGCGATACGGTTTTGATAGTTGCAACAAGTGATGATAGTCCTTTGATGAGAAAATATGGAGCATTTACTGCTATGACGGTGGCTGAATATTTTAAAGACCAAGGTAAAGACGTGCTTTTTTTGATGGATAGTGTAACTCGTTTTGCTATGGCTCAAAGAGAAATCGGACTTGCCCTTGGTGAGCCTCCCACCTCGAAAGGGTATCCGCCTTCGGTTTTAACCTTGCTTCCTCAACTAATGGAAAGAGCGGGAAAAGAGGAGGGTAAGGGCTCGATCACAGCTTTTTTTACGGTTTTGGTTGAGGGCGATGATATGAGTGATCCCATAGCTGATCAAAGTAGAAGTATTCTTGACGGACACATTGTTTTAAGTAGGGATTTGGTTGATATGGGGATTTACCCGCCCATTAACATTTTAAATTCCGCTTCACGTGTTATGGGTGATGTGGTAAGTAATGAACACAAAATAAATGCGGGAAAATTTAAGCGAATGTTTGCACTTTTAAAAGAAAATGAAGTTTTACTCCGCATTGGTGCATATCAAAAAGGAAATGATAAAGAGCTAGATAACGCTATTGAGAAAAAAGAGGCTATGGAGGATTTTATAAGGCAAGACTCCGCTTTGAATGTGGTTTATGAAGATAGTGTAAAAACACTTGACGGGATATGTAAAAATTAAATCAAACTCCATATAAAAACACTCACAATTTTTTTTACATGTAAAAATTTATACCGTTTTAATAATAACTATTATAATATAAAGCAAAAAAAGGAAAAAAATGGAAGAGAAAGATGTAAAGCCTATGGAGGGCTTTGATAAGATGAGCGAAAAAGAGCAATTGGATATAATTGAGAATGTTATAGATAGAGATATTCGTCCGATGTTGGCGATGGATGGCGGAAATATGGAAATTATTGATTTACAATATGACGGAAAAAATGTGGATGTTTATATAAGATATTTGGGAAATTGTAGCGGTTGCGCTATGGGAACGACAGGCACGCTTTTTGCCATAGAGGGGACTTTGAAAAAAAGAATCTCGCCTATGATTAGGGTTTTGCCTGTATAAATTTTAATTACATGTAAATTTTTTTACATGTAATTAACTAAAGCGCTTTAAACACTCGTTTTTTAAGGTGTGCAGATCTCCTTTGAAAATATCAAAGTCTTTAAATTGGGTTTTATTAAAAGTTCGTTGTCTTTTGGCAAGTCTTGCTGTGTTTGTGGAGATTTTCTCTTTTAAACTTTTTAAAGTGTAATTTCCGTCAAGATAGTCTAAAACCTCTTTTAACCCTATGGCTTTTAAAGCTTTTGGTTTTCGGGTATATTTTTTTTCAAGATTAAAAACCTCTTCTATAAGACCGTTTTGTATCATCATGTTAGTTCTTAAATCTATACGTTTTTTTAACAAATTCCTATCCATCACAAGTTCAAATATTGGCAAACGTTCAATAACAGGTTTTGTTTGTGTTAGTTTGTTATGTTGGCTTGGAATTGTGTTAGTTGTTAGGTAAATCTCTAACCACTTTTCTATGCGGTATGAGTCTTTGGAAGATATATTTTTTGCATACTCAAAATCCACTTTTTTCATCATCTCATAAGTTGAGTCTAAATCACTCATATAGGTTAAAATATTTTGTTTAATTTGCTCACTAACGGGAGGTTTTTGTGATAAACCCGTTAGCATGGATTTTAGATAAAAACTTGTTCCACCTACGATAATAAGGGCTTTGTTATTTGTTTGTGCATAAGTTCTTGCTTTTTTGTATAGTTTGAAAAAAAGTGTTACATTAAACTCATCATTTGGATAAATTTCATCAATTCCAAAGTGAATTATATCTCCTCTTTCTTTACATGTAGGTTTTGCGGAGGCGATGTCAATCTCTTTGTAAACGCTTAATGAATCAAGAGAAAGTATAACACCATTTAACTTGTTAGCTAATGTTAGTGCAAGGGATGTTTTTCCGCTTGCCGTTGCTCCGAGGATTGCAAACTCTTTCATGTAAAACCTTTTGTTAGTTTTTGTTTGATTATATCTATTTTTTGCTAAATTTTGTAAATGATATATATTTTGGTATAATAATTGTCAGTTTTAGTTAAAGAGAGGTGGATGAATTTTTTTAAAAAGATATTTATCTTGATATTACCTATATATCTATCCGCTAACGATTTACATGTAAAATTGCTTGAGCCCCTTTTAGATATAGATTATCGAATTGACGGGGTTACAAATATAAAAGAGGAGTATACGGTTTTTTCCGATACTTCTAAGATTTATAAAAGAGCCGGATTGAATTGTAGCGGTTTTGTTTTAGCGGGGGCAAGACAGCTTTTAGGTAAAAGTATAACCATAAGTGAAGCGATAAAAGATACAAACCAAAATAGCGATAAAAACTCATCTTTAGGCGAAGATTGGGATTTTGGCAGGGATTTGATACTAAATATCGCAAAGCCTTTTAACCATAGATTTTTAAATTATGAAGATATAGATACAAACTCTTCTACAAGTGACGGTATAAGACTAAATGACCATGTGGCGTGGTCGGATATGTTTAAAAGAATGAAAAAAGATAATATTTACCTAACGGCTTTTAGTAAAAATGTAAATAAAAACGGTTATAAAGCTTTATATTATCACGTAGGCATCATCATAAAAGATGATAACTCAAATATATGGCTTTATCATTCGACACCAAAAAGCGGAGTGCATAGGGTTTGGCTTGATTTTGATAGGAAAATGACTCCTTTTAAAAGGGAGTATCCCGAAAATTTAAGCCATGATAAAAGGGCGTTGATTTTAGAATTGGATTTATCATGGGGTTTTTAGAGCTTTCAGATTCTATTTTATTTTGTAAAGGTATATGGAGTAAAATAGAGATAAATAGTGTACAAAAAGAGTTTTTATCTTTAAAATTTGAAACCAAAAACATAGATATTGACCTTCAAAATATAACAAAAGTGGATACTGCCGGAGCTATGTTTTTACTTTACATGTATAAACGGATGCAAAAAAAAGGTATCAGGGCAAATTTCATAAATGCAAATAAAAATGTAGATAAGTTGATAAAACTTTGCCAAGCAAACGATAAGCCCTTTACTAAAAAGCAAGAAAAGTTTGGCATAAGTGACGTTTTTTATAAAATTGGCGAGAAAAGTTACGGATATTTTAACACTCTTATTTCATTTTTATCTTTTGTGGGTGGTGTGACAAAATCCCTTTTAAAAATTATCATAAATCCTTTTTCTTGGAGATTTAAAGCCACACTTTTTCATATGCAAAAAAACGGTTTAAATGCAGTGCCAATTATCTCGTTAACATCTCTTCTTATAGGTGTTGTTATAGCTTTTCAAGGGGCGGTTCAGCTTCAAAAATTCGGTGCAAATATTTTCATAGTTGAGATGATAGGAGTTTCTGCCACAAGGGAGTTGGCACCTTTGATAGTGGCCATCGTTATAGCAGGTAGAAGTGCTTCTGCGTACACGGCTGAACTTGGTGTTATGAAGATAACTCAAGAGGTGGATGCGATGAAAACAATGGGCTTTTCGCCTTGGGATTTTTTGATACTTCCTCGCGTTGTTGCTTTGATAATAGTCTTGCCGCTTCTTGTGATGTTTGCGGATTTTGTTTCGATTTTTGGGGGCATGATAGTGGCTAAAACTCAACTTGACATTAGTTTTTACGAATTTGTAAACCGCTTTAAAAATACCGTTGATTTAAAACATATTCTCATTGGACTCGTTAAAGCTCCTATTTTTGGTTGGATTATCTCCGTGATTGGTTGTTTTAGGGGATTTGAGATAAATTCAAGTACGCAAAGTGTGGGAAAATATACAACCATAAGTGTTGTAAATGCTATATTTTGGGTTATAGCCTTTGATGCGTTTGCTTCCGTGTTTTTAACAAGGTTAGATTTATGAATATCATCACAGCAAAAAATTTGGTAACAAAATTTGGCGATTATGTGGTACATGACAGTTTAAATCTTTGCATAAAAAAAGGTGAAATTTACGGACTTTTAGGTGGAAGTGGGAGCGGCAAAACAACGCTTTTAAGGGAGATGATACTTTTACAAAAGATAAGTGCGGGAAGTTTAACGGTTTTAGGCTTTGATGTAAATAATATCAGCAACAAAGATGCACAAAAATTGAGGCAAAATTGGGGTGTATTGTTTCAATTTAGCGCGCTTTTTACGTCATTAAACATTTTTGAAAATGTAGCGGAGCCTTTATACGAATACACTTCATTGCCCCATGATCTAATTCAAGATATAGTTATGATGAAAATCCGTATGGTGGGGCTTGATGATAATGTTGCTTTTTTGTACCCAAGCGAGCTAAGCGGCGGCATGAAAAAAAGAGCTGCTCTTGCTCGTGCATTAGCCCTTGATCCTCAACTTTTGTTTTTAGATGAGCCAACTTCGGGGCTTGATCCTGCAAGCGCGAGAGAGTTTGATGAACTTATATTGGAACTTAGAAAATTGCTTGATTTAAGTGTTGTTATGGTAACTCACGATAAAGATACCATAGAAAATGTTTTGGATAGATTTATCCTTTTAGGCAAAGGTTGTGTTATAATGGAGGGGGATTTTGATACGTTAAAAAATGAGCACCCCGAAGATTTTCACAAGTTTATGGAGTAAAATATGGAAAAACGAGTAAATTTTGTCATTTTAGGCATATTTGTAGTGGGACTTTTTGCGGCTATTGTGGGAACTATTTTGTGGCTGAGTGATTATGGAAAAGATACTTCGTATAAATATTATCTTGTCAATACAAAATCTTCGGTTTCAGGATTAAATATACAAGCACCCGTGAAATTTCGCGGAGTTGAAGTGGGACAAGTTTCGGATATTTCCATAAATTCAAAAAATTCCGAAGAGGTGAGCATTACTATAAAAATAAAACCGTCAACCCCCGTAAAAGAGGATACTTATGCTGTTGTTGAGCCTCAAGGTATCACGGGACTTAGTTATTTACAACTTGAAGGGGGTTCAAACGGCTCAAAACTTTTAAAAACAAGTGAAGATGAGATGGGTGTTATCGCATCTAAGGCTTCTACTTTGTCACAATTAAACACCACTTTTACCTCTATCGCTTCTAAGTTGGAGCAGACTTTAACCTCTATAAACAATATAGCAAATGAAAAAAATAGTAAAAATATACAGACTATTTTGGAAAATACCGCAAAAGCGTCAAAAGTTTTAGGGGATTTAGCTGATACTATTGAGGGTCAAAAAAAAGATATTCAAGATATGATTGAAAATGCAAAAAAAGTTGAGTCATCCGCTATTGACACTGCAAAAAGTGTATCAAATATGTCAAATACCATATCAAAAGCGATCGAAAAAGAGGGCGTAAGAATGATGGAAAAAGTAAGTGTGGCGGCTGATTCGATTAGAGAATTGATGGATAAGACAAAAGCAAAGTTAAATGATGGTTTGTTTGATATGAAAAGTTCGGCAAAAGAGTTTATGATTCCTTTAAAACAGACTCTTAGGGAGCTTGATATATTTTTAGACCAAACGGGTCAATTAGTTGAAGAGCTTAAACAAAGCCCATCGGACATACTTTATAAATCCACCTCCCAAAAACCGGGACCCGGAGAAGAAAAATGAGATATATATTTTTTGTATTGGTGATATTTTTAAGTTCATGCTCTTTAAAGCCAAGCGCAAAAGATGTGCAAATTATAGATAAATTTTTAATACCAATTCCGCAAAATATTCAAAATTTGGATAAAAAAATAGACAAAAATGTGAAGATTTCACAGATAGTTGCTCCAAAATTTTTATACACTAAAAATATTATTTACACCAAAGGCGATGGAATATACGGCTCATATCTATATAGTTTTTGGGAAGAATCACCCGCAAAGCAATTGGAGTTTATTCTCTCAAACTCTTTAAGTTCGGTTTATAAAAATGTATTTATTGAGCCAAGTATTGCCAAGGCGGATTTGGCATTAGAGAGCAAGGTTGAGGTGTTTGAATACTTTTTACATGAAGAAAAATCCAAAGTAAAATTTAAAATAAACCTGTTTTTGATAGATTTGAGAGATTTTAGTGTGATTAAAAGCAAAGATTTTTATATAGTTGAAAATGTAAAGGAAAAAAACCCAAAAGGTATAGTTGCGGGGTTTAAAAAGGTTATAAAGAGGTTTAATGAAGAAGTTTTTATTTGGTTAAGTAAAACTTCACAAAATTTTCACAATTGATTTGTATAATAAGTTTTCTAAAGGAGAATGCCATGAGAATTGCTGTTATATTTTTTGTAGTTCTTAGTTTTGTTTTTGCCAAGGCGGATTATAGCCAAATGAGTAATGAAGAGCTTATAGCGCTTATTGGTTATGTGTCGGAGAAAAATTTAAAAGATTTTAATACGGAGCTAAAAAAGCGTCTTCCCACGTTTAGTGAAGAAGAGAAACAAAAATATAACCAAAAAAAGCAATGACATGGCAACTATACTTTTACTCGAAGACGATACTGCTTTAAACGATACCATTTGTGAATTTTTGCAAGATAACGGCCATGATATTTTAGCCGTGTATGACGGTGAGGATGCACAAGATAAGATTTATGAGGAAAACATCGATATTTTGCTTCTTGACGTAAATGTTCCGGGTATTGACGGATTTGAGCTTTTAAGGTTGGAACGTCAAAAGGGCAACCAAACACCGGCTATTTTTATCACCTCTATGGATAGCGTCGATGATGTGGAACAAGGTTTTAAAAGCGGAGGGAATGATTATATAAGAAAACCATTCTCTTTAAAAGAGCTACTTTTGCGTATAGAAAATCTAACAAAAGCCAAACCAAATGAGCCTATACAAATAACCAAAGATATAATTTATAACTCACAAATAAAAACTCTTTTTGTAAAGGATAAAGAGATAAAACTTCAAAACAAAGAGGCAATTTTATTTGAACTTTTGTTGCAAAAAAAAGATGAGATTGTTCAGCATGATCTTATTTCAAAAACCCTTTGGAGTTACAATGAAGAGCCAAGTGGACAAGCCATAAGAACATATATAAAAAATATAAGAAAGTATTTAGGAAAGGACAGTATTGTCAGTTATAAAAAGTTGGGATATAAATTTACGTTATAGTGAAATAAAAACCCTAAGAAACTTTTTAAGTCTTTACTTTTTTTTATGCTTGTGTATATTGGCGCTATTGGGAGTGACCTATTTTAGGGTGCAAAAAGAGGATATGCTCCAAGATGCATCAATGAAGTTAAATCTATATGCCACTAAACAGATAAAAGCCCTAAGACATTTACATGTAAATTTAAATAAAACAAAAAAATA
>PDWI01008317.1_pt1 | contig 12264 bp, 13 predicted proteins | sample 1430891 | NCBI WGS metagenome assembly PDWI01 (sample SAMN01162508, study PRJNA174530) | Oral metagenome, whole genome shotgun sequencing project. | biome: Marine environment; feature: Marine mammal; material: Swab sample of the gingival sulcus; isolation source: swab sample of gingival sulcus...
AAAATTGGGAGAAATGGAAAGGCATTTTTCTTTGTCAATGACCTTGCGGGAAAACCACTTCCAAATCAAGAAATACGCGTGTATGTGAATGATTTTATTGGACATGAAAAGGATTGGAATAATGTGGAGAGAACGTATGATTTTAAATATATGAACCCACTGGAATCTTCTGTATTTGATACTCCTATCTTTCTGGGAAAGACCAATGCAGAAGGGATTTTGGAAGTGGATATGAAAGGAAAAGTTGATGATGTGTTTGATAGAACCTTTGCTGCTTGGGACTTTGACTGGGATGGAAACTACCATGGGTTTTTTGTCACATCAGCAAGTGAAACGAATTTAACCTATGTTTCTTCCAAATGGAATGGAGGAATTGCGGGATGGAATTTTGGGTATACAACAGGATGGTGATGGTGGTATGGAGACAGTCAAAATATGGATGAAATCGAGCTCAATCAGTGGGACGAAGCAGAACCAAGTCTCTACACTCATACATACACAGATAGGAAGCTCTATCTTCCAGGTGAACAGGTGCATTTGAAATCTGTCGTGAGAAATTCAAACAATCTTTCTATTCCAGTAGGCAAAGAACTCAGATACGTGGTAAAAGATCCAAAAGGAAAAGATGCCGGAGAATTTACTCTGACGCTCAATGAATATGGAAGTATGACGAGGACAATAACCCTCAAACAAGATGCAGTGCTCGGAAGTTATCAGGTGTTTTTGTACGATGGGGAAGAGAATGTTGGGCAGACAGGATTTTCTGTAGAAGTCTTTAAAAATCCAAAATTTAAAAATGAGGTAATGCTCCAAACTACAGGTCTCAATGAAGAGCTGTTGGAAAATGTGACAGAGACAGAAGAAACCACAGATTGGGGGTATGAAACAAAAAAGTATCGTTCAAATTTTGAAATATCTGCAGCTATCAAGAGTGAGTATTACTCTGGAAGTCCAGTAAAAAATGCGGAGTTTAGTTATAAAGTATATGCACAGGATTATTATGATAATGAGTATTGGGATGATTGTTATTATGGTTGTTATTGGGAGCCAGAAAAGGAGTTATACACCGAAGGAAATGGTCGTCTGGATACAAATGGAAAAGCAAAAATAAAAATCCCTGTAGAATTTTCTTCGTATTATAGTGACTATAAATATATTGTAGAAGTAACCGTGACAGATGCAGCAGGAGATACTATTTCTGGAGCAAATGCTCTTATCGCTCGTCTTCCAAATAAATATAAGCGATGGAATCCAGATGTGGGAATATTTTTTGAAACAGATAAACGATTTTATAAAGCTGGAGAAACATTTCAGATATCAGGAGGGTTGACACAAGGAGACTTTAGCAAGGCATACGAAGATGATTATGTGCTGATTATCAAGAAAAAAGAGTACTCTACGCATTATGTAAAAGATGTAAGAGGGCAAGAGAGACCGATTACGAGAAGTAAAGAAGTAGTAGAAAAAGTATTGCCAGTGAATAGTAAAAACTTTCAGTTGAAAAATGGGAAGTTATCACTGAATTATACACTCAAAGAAAGCGGAGAATATGTATTTGAGTTTGGAAAAATTGATACAAGGTTTTTCAATGTTCCTAATGATATAGAAAATAAAAAAGAAGTATTTGATGATGTTATTTCTCAGCTTCAAGCGGATCCGACAAAAAAAGTTGATTTATGACTGCAAAAGATTTACGGTGGATCGAAAGACTACGATCTTTGAAACTATCTTTCCGATACTTGCGTAGGAATACACGATACATGTAATCGTTCCTATATTCATGATTCGCTTGCTTGTTTGAAAGATAAGAAAGGACTTATTTCAGCTGAAGCATATTCAGGTCAATGTAAGGGCATAGTATCAAAAGACTATTTTGAAATACATCAAGAAATAGGAATAGAAGATATACTTGATAAAGATTCAGAAAAATATTTTACACTCATTGCCTATGGAGCAAAAAATGCTCAAAATCCAGTAGAAAGTGATAATAAAATCACCGTACTCTCTGAAAAAGTCAGCTATAAACTGGGAGAAACTGCAAGAGTACTCGTGAGACTTCCATTCTCAAACGGGAAAATTCTTTGGACGGTTGAGAAACAAGGAGTGGTGCATCATGAATACATCGATGTGCCTGGAAATACTTTTTTCAAAGAAGTCAAAGTCGATGATACTTTTATTCCTAATGCCTATATTGGAGTCGTGGTGGTTCCGACAGCCCTCACCCCAACCCTCTCCCAGGGGGAGAGGGAGCGAGCTGCAAGTTGAGTAAAAGCTTGAGGAAAGTTAGAATATAAAGTTGGATATACCGAAATTGTCGTAGATAAAACAGATAAAAAATCAGAGATTACTATCACTCCAAATAAAAAAACCTATGAACCAAGAGAAACAGTCAATCTTGATATCAAAGTAAAAACTCCTGCTTCCCAGTGAGAAAAAAGTGAACTCACGGTAATGGTTGTAGATGATAGTCTCATTGCACTGATGGGAAATATTGATGCAAATATGCTCGAGAAATTTTATAGAAAGCTCCCATTTCAGATTCAAACCAGTATTACGAATATTGCAATGCTTGGGAACTATTATTTCTCTCGTCAGGGAATAGTCGGAGGAAGTGGATTTGGAAATTTTAAGTGAGGAGATAGCGCAGTTTCAAGTAGAAATATTTTCAAGAATACAGCCTATTACAATCCTTCTGTAATCACTGATACGCAGGGAAATGCTAAGTTAGAATTTGAACTTCCAGATAACCTTACGAACTTTCGAGTGATGGTGCTTTCACAATCAAAAAATAATTTCTTTGGATACAGTGAAGAAATGATAGAAGTTCGAAAAGATGTGATTGTCGAAGATAGAACTCCTCTGATTTTGAGAGAACACGATGAGGTGACCCTTGGAGCAAATGTCTTTAATACTACAGACAAGGAAATCGGCTTTAAGGCTCTGATATCAGCTGATGGATTGGAAATAGGACAAAAAGAAAAACAATTCAGTATTTCAGCTGGAGAGAGTACGTTTATTTCTTGGACCGTAAAAAATCCAAAATCATGCCCATATCTTCAGAAAAAGTGTGAGATTCCATATACAATTTCTATTTTGGGAGATTCTGCGAAACATTCAGACAAGTTGGAGGGCAAGATTGCACTCAAAGCAATTCCATCACTCATTACAAATGCTCATAGAGCTGCGACACTTGAAGCAGGAGAAAATGCAGACTTGAGCTTGAAACTTCCAGAAAATACTAATATTGCAAAATCACTCTATACTCTTTCTCTCTCAAATAATCCATTACAAGGAATAGAAAAAATCGTGAAATCACTTGCAGTCTATCCCTATGGATGTGGAGAACAACTCTTGTCTTCTACGATGCCAAACGCACTACTTCAGAGATTTACGCATATTTTTTCTGATATACATATCGAGAAAAGTACCATAGATAAAAATCTCAAGCATGGACTTCAAGAAATCTATGATATGCAATTGCCAAACGGAGCTTTTAAATATTGGTATCATGATACCAAAGGAGATATGCATATTACAGCTTATGGAGTGAGAGTACTTTTGGAAATGCAAAGATCAGGAGTACAGATAGACGATTCTGTAGTGAGAAGAGCCGTAGATTATTTGAGCGAATATTATAGATCGACCAAAGGAATAGAGCGGGCAGAAGTACTTTGGGCAATTGCAGAGTATCATCGAAAAGAGACAGAAAAAAGTTTAGTGATAGAGGATCTCATGCAGGGATATACTCCTGAGAATATGTCTCGACATGAACGAATGGCTTTAACCTACGCACTTATTTTGGCAAATTCAGAGAAGTACAAATCTGTAATAGACACGAACATTGTTCGTATTGCTAAGGAACTTGAAAATGGAAATAAGGGGAGCTATTATTATAGCCAGCTCTCCGATATGGCTGAGTTTACGCAAATGCTGATTGACTATAAGGCAGAGAAAAAACTCATTACCTACTATATTTCCAAAATGTATAATGAGGATTGGGAAAGTTATTGGTACTCTACCAAGACCAAAAACAATGCCTTTCTTGCCTTTGCTAAATATATTGAGGTTTATGGGAAGGATAATATAAATACGCTGAGTCTCACGCTCAATGGAAAAACTTCTGAGCTCGAGTTTGGAGATACAAAAAATAGTTATACTAAAGATGTCCCACTTTCTCAGGCACTCTGAGATAATGCAGTTAATCTCAGTATAAAAAATCTCTCATGAGCAACGCTGTTTGCGAGTGCGAATATTCAAAGTTATCCTGAAAATCCTTTAAAGATTCGACCATTTTCTGATGGAGTGAAACTGACGCGTAACATATATGAGGTTATAGATAGTTCTGATATCTCTGAAAGGTGTCATTGGGCTAATGGAGATAGAATATGTGAAGAACCAGCAGGACTCAAACTTCATACAGGAAATAGCTTTAAAAAATGAGCAACCTATAAGATCGTGCTTGAAGCAGAGTTCCCAGAATACCAAAGAAGGCAAAATCTCACTATGGAGGACTATCTCCCAGCTGGATTCACCATACTGAACAGTAAGTTCAAGACCAATGAAATAGCAACTTCTCAGGAAACAACAGAAGATTCTTGGGCTTGGTCACATACCGAGAATCGTCCCGATGTCGTCATGGCACATGCCAAATCTATCTGGGGAACCAAAGCTCGCTATCAATACTTCGTGCGTGCTGACTTCGCTGGAACTTTCATCTACCCACCAGCTGTAGTGTATCTCATGTATCAGCCAGATACGAGAGCAAATACAGAGTTTAGGAGAGTAATAATTAAGTAGAGATGAAATATATAGATTATAATATGGTGACACAGATAAGAACACTTTCAGCTAAGTGTTTTTGGTATTGGTCAGACTTTTATTGATTTTATGCGAATATATTATGAGTTGATAAAATGAGGGTTGAAAGTATATACCCTAAAATAGGTACAAATAAATATGCAGTTACAGAAAAAATATTAGATGATATTAAGGCTCAATGAAAACAACAAATCATTGAAAAGTTGTTGTCTGAATTTTATAGCTTAAAAGCACCATTGTGATGAAAGGATAATCCAAATTATAATGAAGCTTTAGAATTATTAAAAAAATTTAAAAGTATAGTAGGAGGAGATATTTTGGAAGAAAAAAAGAAAAAAGATAAATTTAATGATATTTTAAAATCAAAGAAAGAATATGACGAGGATAGAAAAATGAAGACATCTAAGTTGCAGGAAATTAAAGATACTTTTTTTCAGTATGCTTGTAGCGATGACAAGCAGAAACGTGCTTTTTGGTTAGAAAAAGTTCTGTATGAGATACTAGATTTAGAAAGTATAGAGAATAGAAAACCCTATAAAGCAAAAGGAGAGCAAATAGATGGACACTTAAAGTTTCAATTATTTGATTATTTAGTTGAAGTAAAATGGACAGATGAACAGTTTAAACAAAAGGATGCTTCTATATTTGAATGAAAAATTGATGGGAAAGCACAAAGTACAAGATGAATAGTATTATCTGTTTCGGGATTTTCAGAAAATGCTATTACACAAGCAAAAAAAAGAAATCCTAGGTTAATTTTTATAGATGCTAGTGATTTTATTTCAATACTTGAAGAAAGACGAACAATATATGATTTGTTATGTTATAAAATTGATAGATTAACAAGGTATTGAAAAGTATATAATGAATGATAAAAAACTTTTTTTTTCTTGAATCTTACTCCTTTCTACAGTAGCCTTCCTCACCTACTGTTTTTATCCAGTTTTTACGTATGACACACGCTATTCTCAGCATGTGCATCAGAGTCCAAACGAATCACTTGCTCCAGGGAGAATTTTGCTGACGGATAGAAATGGGAAGGTAATCACAGATAAGATGTATCCGAATGGCTACTATAAACATATCTCTACAGATATAAATGCTGAATTTGTGAAAGCACTTCTGCAGATAGAGGATAAGCATTATTATACGCATTGGGGGGTAAATCTGCCGGCAAAGCTCAGAGCAATAAGAGATAACTTCCGTGGGAAACGAGTGAGTGGAGGAAGTACGATTACGGAGCAGTATGTAAAAAACAAGTATTTCAGGGATTCTCAACGGACCTATATTCAAAAAGCCCGAGAAGCCGTTTTGGCTCTGTACTTTTCTATTCCCTCTCCTGGGAGGAGAGGGTTAGGGTGAGGTGTCTGGTGAGAGGGAATTGTATGACAAAAAAACTATATTCTCAATCTCTACTATCATGATGCCTATTTTGGAAATCAGCTCTATGGAGTGGGCGCAGCACTAGAAGTGTATTTTGGAAAAGATAGTCTGCAAGATCTCACGCAGGAAGAAATAGTGATTTTGCTTGCGCTATTACATAATCCGTGAATATCTTCTCTGGAAGAAAGTTATTTCCAAGAATACTTTGAGCAAGTAAAACAACGACTTGGATATACATTTAAGCGAACATACTTTGGAAAACTTCCCAAAAAAGAAAATATTGATATGTTTCCTTTTGTGACACAAAATTATATGAAATTAGGGAGAGATTGTAGCCCCTTTCCCCTGTGAGGGGAAAGGATTCAGGATAGAGGTTTTATGTGAGAAGAAACCATAGAGGCATCTCTAGAGCCGATTAATTCTTGAAAAAGTAAGGATTTAGAAAAGAGCGAGGTTTTATGTAAGTATGATACTCATGTTTCCATAGACTCCACCCTCCAATCTTACGCAAGAGAAACCTTGCAACAGACGCTTAAAGAACTCTCTGGGAAACATGTAACGAATGGGGCAATATTTGCGATGAATCCAAAAACAGGAGAGATACTTATATATCAAGGGAGTAAAGATTTTTATGCAAAAGATATTGATGGACAAGTAGATGTGATACAATCCCTCAGGCAGCCAGGAAGTACGATGAAAGCATTTTTGTATTTGATGGCTTTAGAATCTGGGGCAAATCCAGATGATTTACTACTTGATATAGAGAGTGAATATAATAGTTTCAAGGAGGGAAGTGTGTATATTTCAGAAAATTATTCTCTCAAAGAATACGGACTCGTACGACTCAAAAAAGCCCTATGAAATAGTTTTAATAATGCTTCTGTACGACTTGCCAAAGAACTTGGCTTGGAAAATGTCAATAATTTTTATAAAAATTATTGATTTCAGCTCCCACATTCTGCCGAGCATTATGGTTATTCATTGGTGCTATGAAATCCAAGTATTAGGCTAGAACAGTTGGTGAAGAGTTATGCAAAACTTTTAGACTTAGAAAAATCTGAGAAATTCCTTCTCTATGATATTCTCTCAGATCCAGATAATAGAGATGTCAGTTTTGGGGTAAATTCGATTTTGAATACTTCTATTCCTCAAGCTGTGAAAACAGGGACTTCCAGTGATTTTCGAGATAATCTTGTGGTTTCTTATCATCCTGATTTTGTACTCGGAGTATGGGTGGGAAATAATGATAATTCTTCGATGCAAGGAGTGACAGGGATTACGGGAGCTGGGTATATTTGGCATCAGGTAATTGAAAAAGCCATTGAGCTTGGCTACATCAAGGAGAGACATATTACAATTCCGGAGGGGATAGAACAAACAAGCTATTGTCTGGATAGTTCATGTTATAGAAAAGAACTTATTTTTTCTTGAGAGGGAAAAAAATATAGCTCTCGCCTTGCAGATAATATATATCAACAAGAAGATCTGTTTGAACAATTAAGCACATATGAGCTGCAACGACTCAGAGAGCTTTCGATAGAGCTACAATAAAATATCTCCCTGTGAAAAGAGGGAGATATTTTATTATGTATAGAGTGATATTTATTTTTTCTTTCTGATCCATTTTTTTAACAGTCCCATACCAAAACTAACACTATCATGTATATCAACATCTCCATCACCGTCTTGATCCATTACCATTTCTAGAATATTGTTATCTTTTCCTGTTCCGGCGAGAAGTTTTGTCACATCTGCGGTAGAGAATCCTCCTGCAGCCTTTTTTTGGTCTCCGAGGGTTTCCATCAGTACAGAACTTAGAGCCGACATAACTCCAGAGCTTTCTTCTGGAGTGCTTCCAGTCTGTTTTGCAATAGCACTTACAGCTTTTTCTTTATCTTCAAAAATATTTCCGAGGATTTTAGCTCCATCTGCAAGATCTATTTTCGATTCTCCTAAGTGAGTATTGAGCGCATTATTGATATTTTCAGCACCTTTTGGAGTAGCACTATTTTTTTCAAGTTGTGCCAAAATGAGGGGAAGTGCTTGAGATGCAATTTTTTTTGTTGTTTTTGGCTTACTTCCAATTGTTTCAGCAATTTGTTTTAGCGCTTCACCTTTGAGGTTTTCCAGTAACATATTTGAGAGTTGCATAGTGTTTTGGGGTTATATGCCCTCATTCCAACTTTCTCCCAGGGGGAGAAAGAGCGAGCTGCAATAAAATATTTTCTTTCGTCCTCCTCTCCTTGAGGAGAGGAGATTCAGAGGTGAGGTTTTGTGTGAGGTAGAGAGGATAAGGTTAATTGCGAAGCAAGAGAGAGTAGTTTGAGCTGGATTTAGAGATAAGTCGTTTATCTTGCTGGCAATGCTTCGCAGACGATGCCATCATTGTCTCCATCAAGTCCGTAGATGTCCAGTTTTTTGGTGTCAATATCTGGATTATTTTTAGCAACGATTTCTGCACAGTAGTTGTACTTTGCTTGTGCTTCTTCTTGGCTTGCAAAGTCTTTACAATTAAGATCAAATTCTTTTCTATTACACTCTCCTGTGATAAGTCTGATAGAATTTCCCTCAGCATCTTTCACTGTTTCAACTCGTGATTCTGAATAGCTACCCGTTTCCCAAAGTTTTCCAAGGTCAGCATCGTAGTCAAATCCTTCAAGCCCAAGAGCAATGGCAAGCAACACGAGGATAACAATAAAGGCAGTCGTTCCTTTTTTGAGAAGCAGGATGCACAATCCTACAATAAGCATCAATGCTACAATAACTCCCATTCGGCATTTTTTGGAGTTTCTACATTTTTTCAGCATAGCATACAACATAAAAAAATAAATCCCTTACATTGTAGGGATTTATGTATGAGAGTCAAAATCTAACGAAGATACAACTGCTTATTTCTATTATGTTCTCCCTCTGTTTTTCCGTAGTATATTTTCCCAGTTTGAGTATCGTGAAGATAATAATAGTAGGGAGTGTCTGTGTGATAGAGCGTTGCTTTAATAGTTTCGGCACTTGGGTTGCCTATCGGTCAGGCTGGGAGTCAGACCTTTTGACGAGTATTGTAGTCATTTTTTTCATAGAGGTATTTAGTTACTGAGAGTTTACACTCTTCAGCTGTCAGCTCATGAGCATAACACACGGTGATATCTGCTCCAAGCATCCAGTTCTCCTTGAGTCGTTTTTTGAGGATTCCCGCAACGGTGGATTTTTCGCTTGGATTCTTTTCTTCTTTTTCGACGATACTTGCAAGAGTAATGAGTTCATGCATTTGCTCTGTTGTATATCACTCTGGGATGATATCTTGCATTTTCGTTTCGAAATTATTTCTCATCTTTTCTATTAGTCAGTTCACAGAAAAAGTGTTTGGGTTTACTGCGTAGGTGTCAGGATAGAGGTAGCCCTCATGCTTTCTTGCCTGAGTGATAAATGATCCAGCATTGATAAATCATTTTTCGGTGAGGTATGCATCAATATCAAAAATATTCCATCCCTCTAAAAAGGTTAGAGAAATATCAGTATCGTTTACGGGATGCTGTAAACTCTCTATAAAACTGGCTATATCTCAGCAACTAATTTCATATTTTCCAGCCTGGAGTTCAAACTTTGGAGGATGCAATTTTAGGTATATTTTTGTAAAAAATTTGTTTTCTCTTCCGTCAAGTATTGCGTCCCGAAAAGTATCTCCTTTTTTTACTTCTAGGTATCCTGAGGTATAATTTATACACACTTTTTGGGTCACAAAGTTGTGGTATTGCCAAAAAAATACTCCTCCAGTTATTATTAGGAGCCAAAGTGTAAGTTTTATAAGTTTGAGCATGTTTTGTTTTAGAATATATTTATTAGAATTTTATGTAGTTTTTGTTTGAAGTAAAAATAAAATCTCGCAATTTTATGTGGATTTTCTTTTGACTTCACACAATCTTCACTATACTACTCTCGTTCGCACAAAGCCCTGATGAGTTCTAGGGGAAGGCTTTGGGCATTTTTTTGTGTTTAAATTCTCCTAAACACACTCTTCTTTAAAAAAAAAGGGGGAGTACCAGAAGCGTATGCTGATGGGGAGGAGCTTATTCCTAACCTTAATAACAGAGCCACATGCCGACAGCGAAAAAAGCTCCAACTTCAAAACAAGTTGGAAGTCTCTATGATATAAAAGGGAGACATTATTATACTGATGACAGATCTGTTGCAGGACTTCCTGAACTTCTCGAGGTGCAACTGGATTCATATAACCATTTTTTAGAAAAGGGACTTGATAAAGTGTTTCAGGATAGTTTTCCTATTTCAGATTTTTCTGGAGAGAAGATAGATATTTACTATAAAGGACTTCTGATTGAGGAGCCAAAATACAATGCAGAAACTTGTAAAAGGAAAAACCTGAATTATGAAGCACCATTCAAGGCAAAACTTGAAATGCTCAATAAAGAAACTGGGGAAATTAAAGAACAAGAAGTCTACATGGGGGGAGTTCCCTTGATGACAAATTCTGCAAGTTTTATCGTCAATGGGATTGAACGAGTAATTGTTAATCAAATCGTTCGTTCTACTGGAGTATTTTTTACTGCAAGTGATAGTGGGATTGGTCTCAAGTTTATCCCTGAAAAAGGTTCTTGGTTTGAGATTGATATTGAAAAGAAGGGGATTATTAATATAAAAATTGATAAAAAGAGAAAGATTCCTATTTCTGTTCTCCTGCGAGCTTTTGGTCTTGAATCAAATGCGGATATTTTACATGCATTTAAAGGAATGGATGAAGGAATTATAACAGATCATCTTTCTCCAACACTTGAAAAGGATAAAACTTCAAATCGTATAGAGGCGCTTCATGCACTCTATAAACTGCTCAGACCAGGAGATCTTGCAACGGATGAACGAGTAGAAGAATTGTTTCAGACAACATTTTATGATGAAAAGAGATTCAATCTTGGAGAAATTGCTCGAATGAAAATGCAATCAAAACTTGGATTAACGACAAAATATGAAGATGAAGGAGGACAATTTTTAAAACAAGAAGATATTGTAGAATCTCTCAAATATTATCTCAATTTGTTTATAGGAAAAGAAGGGTATACATTTGATGATATTGATCATTTAGAAAACAGAAGAGTTCGATCAGTCGGAGAACTGGTAACGGATAAAATCAAAGTTGGTATTGCTCGTATGGAGCGAATAGCAAAAGATCGTATGACGATTGTAGAGCTTGATGATGCGACTCCGGGAACATTTATTAACTCTCGTCCTATTGTCGCGATACTCAAAGAGTTCTTTGGTTCGTCACAATTATCACAATTTATGGATCAGTCAAATCCACTTTCTGAGCTTGCGCACAAGAGGCGTGTTTCGGCTCTTGGGCCTGGTGGTTTGACTCGTGAAAGAGCGTCGTTTGAGGTTCGTGATGTACATCCAACACAGTATGGACGAATCTGTCCGATTGCTACTCCAGAAGGACCAAATATTGGTTTAGTACTTCATATGGCGACATATGCAAAAGTTGATAGATTTGGTTTCTTGTTGACTCCATATCAAAAAATAGAACATGCAGTAAAAAATGATGGAAAAGCAGTTATTGGGCGTATTGCTCTGGGAGATATTAAAGATGCAAAAGGAAAAGTGATTGTAGAGGATAAAAAAATGATGGATGAGAAAGACGCAAAGGCAATTCAAAAAGCACTTGATGACAAAATGATTACTGTTCGAGGATTTCTTGGGAAAGGTTTCGACTATTTTGATGCACATCAAGAAAGAGTTTTAACGGTTGCAGAAGCAGGAACCGCAACAGATGAAAATGGAAATTTCCTTGATACTCGTCTCTCGGCTCGTGCAGGAAATGAACCAACTATTGCGTATGTAAATGAAGTGACACATATTGATGTTTCTCCAAAACAATCCATGTCAGTGGAAACTTCACTGATTCCATTTTTGGAACATGATGATGCGACTCGTGCAGAAATGGGTTCAAACATGATGCGTCAAGCAGTCCCACTTATTAAAACAGATGCTCCAGTTGTAGGTACAGGTATGGAGCGCGCTGTTGGTGAAGATAGTGAATATGTTATTGTCGCAAAA
>PDWI01008320.1_pt1 | contig 12257 bp, 12 predicted proteins | sample 1430891 | NCBI WGS metagenome assembly PDWI01 (sample SAMN01162508, study PRJNA174530) | Oral metagenome, whole genome shotgun sequencing project. | biome: Marine environment; feature: Marine mammal; material: Swab sample of the gingival sulcus; isolation source: swab sample of gingival sulcus...
AGAATTAGTAAAACAATTTAAAATTCTACCAAAGTCTAAATAACTATCAAATTACTACTCATATTTGATCTAGTAAATTGATAAATATATTATACGAGGTAAAGAATATGAGATTTGCAGACCCTAAAAATGACCTAGCTTTTAAAAAAATCTTTGGAGATGAAAAATACAAAAATATTTTGATCTCTTTTTTAAACTCTGTACTTGATTTTAGAGGTGATTTTGAGATAAAAGATTTGTCTTTGGCTAATCCTTATCAAGTTCCAAAGATAGATGAGCTAAAAGAGACCATACTTGATATAAAGGCTATAAATAAAAAAGGGGATAATTTTATAGTTGAAATGCAGAAAAAAGATTTGGGAGATTTTAGACAAAGAAGTCTTTATTATACTTCAAAGGCCTATGTAGAGCAACTTCCTAAAGGTGGTGATTATGATACACTTAAAAAGGTGTATTTTATAGGGATATTAAATTTTAATATTTTTGATAATGTTGATTTTATCTCAAGACATCTAATCATAAATCAAGAGACTTCAACTCAAGATCTCGATGATTTTGAGTTTACTTTTATTGAGTTACCAAAATTTAATAAAAGTTTAGATGAGCTTACAAGTATATTAGATAAGTGGCTATATTTTATCAAAAATGCTGATGATTTAGAGATGATACCAGAGATTTATGAAAATAAAGAAGAGTTTAAAGATGCTTTTTTGATAGCCTCTCAAGCCACATGGAACAAAAAAGAACTCGAAGTGTATGACTACATGAAATTAAAAGAATTTGATGAGATAAATGCCCTAAGAACTGCTGAGAGAAAGGGAATGGAAAGGGGTATCCAAAAAGGAATGGAGAAAGGAATGGAGAAAGGAATGGAGAAAGGGCGAAGAGAAGAAAAGATTGCGATAGCGAGAAATGCTATAGGGCAAGGGCTGGATAATGAAAGTATAGCTTTGTTGACTGGGCTTAGTGTTGATATTATTGAAAGCTTAAGGGGTTAAGTACAGATTATGAGCATAGTGTGATTATTTAGTGAAGTGCTGTTGGGGTGGGCTATGTGTTTGAGTTTTATGGTGGGTGTGAAAAGTATAAAAGCTTGGCATTAAGCCAAGCTTTTATTAAGAAAAATTAGAAGCTATATTTTGCTTCAAATCTAATTTCGTTATTTGTGTTATCATCTCCATCTGGATTAAATGAAGAGTAGTAGCTACTTAGGTAGAAATTCTTGCTCCAGTTATATTTTGCAGTAAGTAATACTTCATTGTCTTTAGCACCATCAGTATCTACTTGACCATAACCAAGACCTACAGCAAATTTATCGATCTTATATCCTAAGTCAATGTAAGCTAGTACAGAATCAGCACCTGCACCTAGTTGCTCACCAAAGCTGATGAATGAATCATCACCCAACGCTCTTGCATTACCTTTTTCGCTATCTTTAGTAACACCAACTTCTGCACTAAAGCCATCTACGCTATAGCCTAATTTACCACCAAAATATGTACCAGTGTCGCCATCTTGTAGTTTTAAGTTATTTGCTTGTAGTTCTGCACTAAATCCAGCCATCTCAAATGCTACATCTAAATATACAGAATGACTAATCACATGAGTTAATCTAGCAACCCAAAGTTGGATAGATACAGGATCGATAGCGCCGATAGCACCTAAAGCATAAAGATTTTCATCTGCTGCTTTGTTAGTATTTACGAATGCACCAGCACCGAAAGTCCAGCTTGGAACTCCTGTGTAAAGCGCGAAAAGACCATCGCCAACATCACCCATATAACCACCATCAGTCCATGGAGTCTCAAGACCTTGCTTACCTAGTTTTACGCTATATCCTTCGCCAACAAATTGGAAGTTAGCCCAATCAATATGAAGTGGTACTTGTGTCGCAGAAGCTTGCTCACCTGTGTTTGCTCCTGAAGCAGTAAAAGCAACTTGTGCTTTAACACCATCAGTTACAGGTACAACAAAATCAGTTACAACATTATATTTGTGATGATCTTTTACACCTGTTTTGCTATCATCTGTAAATCTATATCTTACATATCCGTTTAATTCAACACCTTTGATCGCTTCTTCTAGTGGGCTAGCACTAGCTATTGTAGTCATTGCACCTAGTGCAACGATAGTAGCAAGACTTAACTTTGCTATTTTCATATTTGTCTCCTTTAGAAAATTTAAATACGAGGCAATTATACAATGCTTAATCTCAAACTTTACTTAAATTTTAATACAAAGCTTAATTTTTTTGCAAATTTTTTACATTTTTTTTATTTTAATTTAAAAAACAAGGAGGGAGAAGTCCCTCACTCATTTTCTAAAGGAGTAGGGAATGTTTTTTGTGTTGCTAGTGAAATTGTAATATATCTAAGTAAATGAGCGGTTAACACACAAGCTATTCAAGAGATATTGATTGAGTTTGTGGCACTTTTATGAGCTGTTTTGATTTTGTTCTTTTGTGATTTGGCGTTTTTAAAAAGGGTTTAGTTCTTTTTTTAGCAAGATATATGAAAAGAGCTTTTGAATTTTTTAGCTCCACATACACCTCATCTCCTACATTATAAAGCTTATTTGTGTGAGTAAAGCTAATCTTTTTGCCATTTGAGTTTAAATCGTACGCATATAAAGATGTATCAAAATTAAACACTATCGAGTCTATGCGACCTTTTAGCAGGGCTTTTTGGTCTGTTTTATGTAGATATGAGCTATGCTTAGCTGATGTCAAACTTGGCTCATGACAAGCGACAAACAAAAACGAACACAACATTATGTATATGTATTTCATGAGATACCTTTTAGCGTTTTTGACATTATATCTGTTTATGTTAAACAAAAAACAAAACTAAAAAATCAATCGCTGAATTTTTAAAATGACAGATAGAAGATAGGTGTTTTTATCGCTAAAACTACCCTGTTTTAAGGTATGTTCAGCTTTAGCTAAGGCACTTAAAATGAGCGAAAACGACTTTAAAGAGATCTTCATACTTTCGTTTGCTCTTTTTTGTGCAAGGTTGAAAGGCAAGGCATAGCCTAAGATCTGCTTTGCATCAAAATTGCCATTTATTTTGATGTATATATGAAACAAAAACAAAACAGATATATAATTTTGCAAAGCATTTATAACATCTACTTCAGCACAATGACCGCTACTGCTTAGGGTTTGAAAATCATTTTTAATATCTTTTTTTTCTAAAATTTTTGAGATAAAATCATCTAAATTTACATCTGCTAAGCCAAAAATAAGCTCATCAATCTCTTTTTTTGTGATTTTTGTCTGCAAGATGGATAATTTGTCAAATTCGTTAAGAGACAATGAAATATCTTCATTATGCAAAAAATATAGATGTTGCAAGGCATAAGGCTCGATGTTTAAGCCGAGCTTTTGGGCTTTGGCGTTTAGTATCTGCATAGCTTCATTTACACTTAGCTTAAAAAACCTTACAAAATCAGCCCCATTTTTCTTACTAAAAGAGGTGCATAGATTTTTAGCTTTTAAATCATCACCATAAAACTCTAAAAGAAGATATGAGTTTTCGTTTTTTTGACAAGTGTTTATGAGGGTGTCGAGCTCTTTTTTAGGTATAATTTTGTCTGTTTTTATGATGGCTATATTTTTGTCGCAAAACAAAGAACTTTGGCTTAAATGAGCTTTTGCGGACTCAAAATCGTAAGCATCAAAATAAAAGGTCAAAATCTCATCTTTATTTTCGCTCCAAAAATTTTGTATAACTTGACCAAAATGAGAGGTTTGATATTCGCATACGCCATACAAAAGCATTGATTTTGGTAGTTTTTTTTGATTTAATATATTTAACAACTCTTTTTTATACATCATGTAGCCTTTGTGTAATTTTGCCTATGATGATGGCTTGGAGTAAATTTACTTCTAAAATTTTTACTTTCACTCTTTGCAACAAATCCACATCGTCATCAAACAAAAAAATCCTAGCACCTTTGATTTCGTCGTCAAGTTTGGCTATGGTTTTGTTTTGTATGTCTGTGATGATGGCTTGAAATTCATGACCGATTTGTCCACTTGCCCATCTTGCAAATTTTCTATCCATAAAATCTCGTGCAACCAAATCGCTTTGCCTCTCTTTTAAGCTAATTTGCTCACAAAGTTCATCTATGCCGTTGAGTTGATAATTTAGATATTTTTCGTCGCCGTTTATTTGTGATTTTAAAATGCGGTGTAAAATTAAGTCACTATAACGCCTAATTGGAGAGGTAAAATGTGTATATTTTTTAAATCCTAAGCCAAAATGCCCCTTATTTTCACTGCCATACATGGCTTTTTTTTGAGATTTGATAATGAGTTTATCGACATCTTGTCTAAGCCCAAAATCATCGGCTTGTTTTTGTATGCCTTTTATGAGACAAGGCAAATCAGGGCTAAATTTACACTCAAGTCCTATCATGGATAAATCAATCAAAAGCTCTTCGATTTTACCAAAACTAGGCTCTTCATGATTTCTAAAAATTCCAAACTCTATCCTCTTAGCAGCTGCTTTATTTGCTAAAAGCATACAATCTTCTATAAGTTCATGAGAGGGAGTTTGCTCCTCTTTTTTGGTTTTTAAAAGTCGAAAATTTTCGTCAAGCTCTAAGCGTATTTCATCGCTTCTAAACTCATATCCATTTTGCAATCTTTTAGCTCTTATCTTTCTCATGAGTTGATTTAGCGGTTTTAACCATGTAAAAATTTGCTTATCGTTTGCATCTTCATGAGTGTATCTGCCCTGCAAAAATAGGTCGATTTGTTCGTAATTGTAGCGTTTTTTGGAGTTTATCACAGCGTTTAGTAAAATTTCATTTTTAACTTCAAGTGTATCTTTATCTAAAACGATTTTAAAACAAAAAGAAAGTCTATCCTCACAAGGTTTAAGTGAGCAGATATTTTCACTTAAATTTCGTGGCAACATAGGCACTGATTTGTGCGGAAAATAGATCGAAAAGCCTCGCTGTTTTGCCTCTTTATCGATATGAGAAAAACTACTTACATAAGTGCTAACATCAGCAATTGCGACATAAAGGGTGCAATTTTTTTCATCAAAATAAATCGCATCATCAAAATCTTTTGCATCAACAGGGTCGATGGTACAAAAAGCTAAATCAGTCAAATCCGTGTAATCTTCATGAAGTGTTTTATCGACAATTTTGCCATAGCTTAATGCTTCATGTTCGCACTCGTTTGCAAACTCTTCTTTTACATTATATAATGCAAGTGAGATTTTTTCATCTACTCCATGATCACTTAAAACGCCCAAAACTTCGACTACACTTCCCATTTCATTGTCTATTTTTAAAATGGTTTCATCGGGCAAGGCTAGTAGGGATTTTTTAGAAGCTGTGATATTTACATTTAAAAGAGTTTTAACATTTACTCCAAAAACTCCATTTTTTGTTTTTTTAAGACAAACTACGCTATAAAAACTCTCTCTTTGAAGGACAAAAACGACTTTTGCTTTTGGTCTATCGCCCCTTTTGAAAATTCGTTTAGCTACGACTATGTCGCCTTTTCCTGCACTATTTAAATCTTTCGGTTCAATAAGCAAATCTTTTTTATAATTTTTATCGTCATAAGTTTGTAAATACCCTGTGCCGTTTTGAGAAATATCGAGCTGTCCTATTCTAAATTTATCGTCTAAAAAATATAGATTTTTTTTGATTTTAACCGCTTTTAAGACGGCTAGTTTTTGTAGGATTTGCAACTCTTGTGGGCGTAAAATTTCTTTTGAGACACCTTGTTGGAGCGAATACAAAAAATCTCTCATGACAAGCCTTTTTTTGTTTTCATGAGCTTATTTTAAGCTCATGAAAAGTAAATTTGTTGATTAATGTTTATGCTTTTACTTTTTTGACAGCTTCTAAAAATTGTTCTTGTTTTAGTTGGCTTGACAAAACTAACTCTACGGCATTTTTGACAGAATTTTCACTTAATTGCTCAAAAACATTCACAGAAGTTTTTACAATCTGAAGTGCTTGTGCGTAAGATTGTAAATGATCTGGTGCTAATAAAGGCTCATTAGAATACCTAATAGCTTCGACTAGTTCTAATTCTAAGTTCCATTGTTCAAAAATTTTAGCTGTGATCTCTTCGTTTGTACAATTTAAATATTTTTTCTCTATCTCGCAAAGTTCGTCTAATGCTGAGATAAGTTTGACTTCGTTTAAAAAGTCTTGATCAGCCTTGCTCTCCATTAACTCATGAGAAAAAATAATCTTGCCAATTTCCATCAAAAATGAAGCTGGTATCAAAATGTCAAGCATTTCTCTATTTACTTTTGAGTACCAATTTAACATAACAGCACTTTGCAATACGCTAATTTCTAAAAATTGATTGTTTGAAATGTTGTAAGGAGCAAAGTTTATTTTGATATTTTGCCTAATAGCACTCGAAAGTGCAAAACCCCTAATGGTCGCCATTCCAAACAAAGAAACTGCATGATTTACATTTTTTACTTCTCTACTAAATCCATATAAAGGTGAATTTGCTGCTTTTAAAATGTTTGCTGTAAGCATAGGGTCATTTTCTATAATCTTTGATAAATCAGCCAAGGAACTATCTTGATCCATACAAACTTTTTGGATATTAATAATCGTATTATCTAGGGGTGGTAAAGCTTTAATTTTATCTAATATTGAACTATTCATCATGTTGCCTTTTGTTTTTTATAAGCGACATGATACATTAATTTTGCTTAATAAATATAGAAATTTTTTGTATTTATTAAAATTCAGTATGATTTGAGTTTATTTTTGTATAATTGTGAAATTATTTTTTAGCAAATCAAAGCCTCATGATAATGTCAAAATTACTACAAAGAAAAATCAAGTAATAATAGCCTAAATTTGCCAAAATAAAATGAAAATCCATATAATTTAGCAGTAGCTAAGTATGATGTTAAGAAAACAGATGCCAAAAAAAAGAACAAAAAAAAAGAAGTCGATATTTAATACAAATAATTTACTTGTTATACTATTTATGATACTTGTCGCTTTGCTTGGTGCGGGGTATTATCTATTTAACAATAAAATACTCATCATAAATCCAAAAAAAGAGCCTATCATAAAAAAAATTCAACCTCAAACTGACTTTGTTGTCGAGATGAAAAGACTTTTAGAATTAGAAAAAGAAAACATAGCCAACAAACTCATCAAATTAGAGAAAATTCCTAAAAAAATAGAGCAAAATATAACCGCAAATTTAAAGGCAAAAAAGATAGACATAAATCTTACAAAGCCTAAAATTGAGCTAAATACTTCAAAAACCATAACCGCAACTAAAGAGGCAAATAAAAGTACAAAAAAGAGAAAAGAGAAAAAAATAATATTGATAAAAAAAGAGGTGAAAAAGCCAAAACTCCTCATTATTATAGATGATGTATCTTTTGCAAGTCAAACACAAAAAATCAAACAAATTCCATATAAAGTAACTCCATCATTCATGCCTTCTTCAAAAACTCACCCTGATACTCCAAAACTAGCCAAAGAGTTTTCTGTTTATATGGTACATTTACCTCTTGAAGCAAAAAAACATTATTTTAGCGAAAAGATGACACTTAAGGTAGGAATGGGATATAAAAAGATAAAACAAGAGATCAAAAAGATAAAACAAGATTTTCCACAAGCTAAGTTTTACAATAACCATACAGGTAGTAAATTTACCTCTCATGAAGCTTCTATGGACAAACTCATGAAAGTTTTAAAAGAAGAAAATATCATATTTTTAGATAGCAAAACTACTCCACATTCAAAGGGGCAAAAAGTAGGCAAAAAATACGGCATGAGAGTCTTATCAAGAGATGTATTTTTAGACAATGTAAGAAAGCCGACATACATCATAAACCAACTAAAACAAGCCATAAACATAGCAAAAAGAAGAGGCAAAGCCATAGTCATTTGCCACCCTTACAAAAGCACTTTAGAGGTTTTAAAAAATGCAAAACCGATGTTTAAAGGCTTAAACCTCGTTTATGTTCATGAGATGTAATGAAAATTTTAGATAATATACCTCAAACTCTAAAAGAGCTCAAAAATCCGCCGAAAAAACTTTTTTATAAAGGCGATATTTCATTTTTAGACCAAAAAATCATAGCCATAGTAGGAAGCAGACGCCCAAATGCTTACACAAAAAATTTAGTCGCCTCTTTAAGCTCATCTCTTGCTAGCAGAAATGTTTTCATCGTCAGCGGTGGAGCTATGGGTGTTGATGCCTTATCTCATCTAGGAGCATATCCAAAAACCATAGCGGTCATGGCAAATTCTCTTGATTTTATCTATCCAAAAGTAAATGAAAAATTGATCAAAAATATGGAAACAAACTCTTTAGTTTTAAGCGAATATGAGCCAAACACAAAAGCTACTAAATGGAGTTTTGTCCAAAGAAACCGCTTAGTGGTTGCTTTAAGTTCGGCTGTGATTATCGCACAAGCAGACGAAAAAAGTGGTTCTATGAGAAGTGCAGAGTTTGCCATTGAGCAAAATAAACCTTTGTTTGTATTTCCTCAACGACTTCATGAAAGCAAAGGCACAAACAAGCTTTTAAGCGAAGGTAAAGCTAAGCTTATAAACGATATAGACGCATTTGCTGATATGTTTGGCAAGACAATAAAAAATCATGACAACATACTTGAATTTTGCAAACAAGAGCCATCTCTTGAAAAATGTTTAGAAAAATTTGGCGATAAAATATATGAATACGAACTAGATGGAAAAATAAGCATAGATGGTCTTATGGTAAGGGTTGGAAGTTGATAGCGTGTATTGATGTGGGTCTTAAAAGAATTGGACTTGCCTTTAGTTTTCAAGGCGTTGTTACACCACAAAATGCAATTTTGCGAAAAAATCGCATTCAAGCAGCAAGGCAAATAAGCGAAATTTTAAAAGAGTATAGAGTCAAAAAACTCATCGTCGGACTTCCGATGAGTGGGGCAAGCAGTGAAGAAATGCAAAGGCGGATAAGGCATTTTGTATCCTTGCTTGAGTTTGAAAATGAGATCGTTTTTATGGATGAATATGGCTCAAGCTTTGAAGCAAAAGAGCAAAGTAAAGGCATCATGAAGCATAAAAAAGATGGAAAAATAGACTCGTTAGCAGCGAGTATAATTTTACAAAGATATTTGGAGAACAAAAATGGATTTTGATATATTTCAAGTTATTGGATTTATCGGCATGGCATGTGTTGTGTGGGCGTATTGGCTCATTCAGGTTGGAAAAATTACTCATGATAGCCTAAAGTATTTGTGGCTAAATTTTGCAGGTGCGATTTTTCTTATTATTTCACTTATAGTGCATTTCAATTTAGGCTCGATTTTGATAGAAATTTTTTGGATAGGCATTACGATTTATGGACTAATTAAAGCATATAAAGGCAAGAAAAATGAAATATGATATTATAGTAGTTGGTGGCGGTCATGCGGGAATTGAGGCGAGTTTGAGCTGTGCTAGAATGGGTAAAAAAACTCTTTTAATTAGCATTTTAGCAGAACAAATTGGAGCTGCTAGTTGCAACCCTGCTATTGGAGGACTTGCAAAAGGTCACTTAGTCAAAGAGATCGACGCACTTGGCGGAGAAATGGGACTCGCAACCGATCATGCAGGTATTCAATTTCGCATCTTAAATGAGTCAAAAGGTCCAGCTGTGAGAGGTAGCAGAGCACAAATCGATATGGACAGATATAAAATCTACATGAGAAATGTCATTTTAAATACGCAAAATCTTTTTGTTGCTCAAGAAATGGTCGATGAACTTTTGGTGCAAAATGGCGAAGCAATCGGCGTAAAAACAAGTATGGCAAATGAGTATTTTGCTAAAAAAATCATAATCACAACAGGCACATTTTTAAACGGCTTAATCCACATCGGCGAATTTCAACAACAAGCAGGAAGAGTAGGCGAATTTGCCTCAACAAATCTAGCAACTTCACTTAAAAATCATGGTCTTTCATTTGGAAGATTAAAAACAGGAACTTGTGCTAGAATTGATGCAAAAAGTATTGATTTTTCGGTCATGGAAACTCAAGGAGGAGATGAAAATCCAATCGCCTTTAGTTTTAAAACAAAAAACTTTAAGCCCGAACAACTTCCATGTTTTGTAACTTACACAAACGAAACTACTCATGAAATCATCAAATCAAATTTTTACAGAGCCCCACTTTTCACAGGTCAAATAGAAGGTATTGGGCCTAGATATTGCCCTAGCATAGAAGATAAAATCAATCGATTCAGCGACAAAGCAAGGCATCATTTATTTGTAGAACCTCAAACAAAAGAGGCAACAGAATACTACATAAACGGACTTTCAACCTCACTTCCTTGTGATGTGCAACAAGATTTGATCCATAGCATAAAAGGTCTTGAAAATGCAAAAATCGTAAGATTAGGATACGCTATCGAATATGATTATCACGAACCAACCGAGCTTTTTCACACACTTGAGACCAAAAAGATAAAAAATCTCTATCTAGCAGGGCAAATCAATGCAACCACAGGATACGAAGAAGCCGCAGCACAAGGATTGATGGCAGGAGTTAATGCAAGTTTATCACTTGATGGAAAAGAAGCTTTGGTTTTTAGAAGAGATGAAGCATATATTGGCGTCATGATCGATGATTTGGTAACAAAAGGCACAAATGAGCCGTATAGAATGTTTACTTCAAGAGCCGAATATAGACTACTTTTAAGAGAAGATAATGCCACTTTAAGACTTAGCAAATATGGTCACAAGCTTGGATTGATTAGCGATGAGCAAATAAGTGAGATTGAACATATTCAAAACGAAATAAAACAAGCCATGACTTTTTTGAGCAATGAAACTTTAACTCCAAATAAAGAAAATTTAGAATTTTTAAAAAGCATAGATGAAGAAAGTATTAAAGAGAGAGTTTCACTACAAAAAATAGTAGCAAGAGCAAGTTTTAACGAAGAAAAATTAAACTCGTTAGCACCAAATTTAGCAACTCTTAGCCAAAAAGCAAAAGAGCAAGTGCTAATTGAGTGTAAATATTTTAGCTATATTCAAAAACAACTTAGCCAAATTGAACGCATGAAAGAGCAGTTAAGCATCAAAATTCCTGATGATTTTAATTTTGAAATTTCAGGACTTAGCAACGAAGTAAAACAAAAACTTCAAAAATTTAAGCCAAAAACACTTCATGCCGCAAGTAACATAAGCGGAATAACACCAGCAGCTATTGATATTTTGCATGTTTATATAAAAATGGCAACAAAAAATTAAATTTAAGTTATTTTTTTTATAACTTTAAGCAAATCGTTTTTTTTTTTTTGTATAATATAGTATTTCACAAAAAAAGGATGAAAAATGGGTTTCAAAATTAAAATATACATCACAATAACCTTGTTGCTTATTGTGGGATATGGTAGTTTTAGTTATTTTGGTGAATCAGAAGCTTCTAAGATTGCGACTAGGGATTTAAAGGTTGCATTTACAAGACTTGCTAATTCAAATGCTGAACTTATGGGATATTGGTCTAGCAACAATGCAAAAACTTTAAAAAGTGCAGCTGGTATATTTGCTAAAATAGGATTTGATGATAAATCTTTAAATAAAAAAATATTAATCAATAACAAAAATAGCATTGGAGCTATGGATTTTTATTATGGTTTAGAAAATGGTGTATTTGTAGGAACTTTTGGTGAAAAACCCTCTTCTTATGACCCACGAAAAAGACCTTGGTATATCCAAACAAAACAAGCTGACAAACCTGTTGTAACTGATGTTTATATTGATGATAGCACTAAACAACCAGTTGTAACATTTACTTACCCAATGAAAGAGAATGGTAAATTAGTCGGTATTTTAGCAGCAGACATTGGGCTTGATTATTTTATACAAAGATCAAAAGAAGTTAAGATTAAAGGCGGAGAACTTGGCTTTTTAGATGACAAAGGGCTTGTTTTAGGACACCCAAAAATGCAAGTTGGTAAAAATGTTTTAGATATCAATTCAAAATTTAAGCCTATATTAGACAAAATCACTTCAACACAAGAAGGAGCGATAAATTACGAAGTCAAAGGAGATGAAAAGCTCTTAGTTTTTTCAACAATTCCTGAACTTGGCTGGAAAGTATTTGTTAGCATTAAAAAAGAAGTTGCATTTGCGAGTCTTGATGAACTTGCAAACAATTTTATGCTCATCTCAACCATAGCCATTGTTTTAACCATAGCACTAGTCATTGCACTTTTAAGCTACCTCTTCAAACCCCTAACAAACTTAGGAGATATGGTAAATG
>PDWI01008321.1_pt1 | contig 12257 bp, 9 predicted proteins | sample 1430891 | NCBI WGS metagenome assembly PDWI01 (sample SAMN01162508, study PRJNA174530) | Oral metagenome, whole genome shotgun sequencing project. | biome: Marine environment; feature: Marine mammal; material: Swab sample of the gingival sulcus; isolation source: swab sample of gingival sulcus...
CTCCATCATCCTTTATGAATATGTTCGCCAACATGCAAAGGCGGTGGATCGTCGCGACCTGTAAAATGATATCTAAATCGTATCGGGAGATCACCAAATGAACGTGTCAAAAGTAGAGGCCCATATTGTGGGCTGGCTGTCGGAATACCTTGAAAAATCAGGTCTGAATGGATTTGTGGTCGGGGTTTCCGGCGGTATTGATTCTGCCGTGACCGCCACCCTCTGCGCCACCACCGGGCATCCTGTTATTGCCATAAACATGCCCATATACCAGGCTGCGGACCAGGTGTCCCGATCCGAATCTCACATTGCCTGGCTCAAATCGCGGTTCACAAATGTCACGGGTGTTGACCTGGATCTGACAGCCGTATTTCAACAGATGCAATCCCTTTTCCCCGATGATATCCAGGACGGTTTGACCATGGCCAACACCCGGTCCCGGCTGCGGATGCTCACGCTTTACGCCTATGCCGGCCATCACCGGATGCTGGTGGCGGGAACCGGTAATAAGGTGGAAGATTTTGGGATTGGGTTTTATACCAAATACGGTGATGGCGGTGTGGATCTCTCCCCTATTGGCGATTTAATGAAAACCCAAGTGTATGCACTCGGTAAATACATGGGGGTGAGTCCTAAAATTTTGTCTGCCCCGCCCACCGACGGACTGTGGGAAGATGAACGAACTGACGAAAGCCAGATCGGGGCTACCTATGCGGAGCTGGAATGGGCCATGGCATACGATACCATGACATCGGATACATCGCCTGGCACGTTGACGCCCCGGCAGACAGCGGTCCTTGCCATTTACCGAAAGCTCAATCGGGCCAACCAGCATAAGATGACACCCATTCCAATCTGCCGTATTCCACAGGAACTAAAATAAATGTTTTACGCCTCTTTTTCCTGTGTCGTTTCCCCTTCCGTTTGGGGCGACTGTTCCAGGGGTATTTGAGTGCGAAGATGAACATCTCGTTGTGGAAAAGGAATTTCGATCCCTGCCGCTTTCAGAGCCTTGAAAATAGAAAATCTGAGATCACTTCTTGCCGATACGGAAGAGTCCACATTTTTAATATAACAACGAAGTTCAAAGTCCAGGGAAGATGCACCAAAATCCATAAAAAAGACCCGAGGCTCAGGGTAACTCGCAGTAAACTCTGAATCTTTGGCCACTTGCAGTAAAATGTCACGAACCTGATCTGGATCGGTATCATAAGAAACTCCAACAGGTATAATGATGCGGCCCAGGAGGCCAGAGTACATCCAGTTTTTCACCCGGTTGGAAATGAGATCTGCGTTGGGAACAATCACCGTCGCCCGATCAAAGGTTTCTATGGTAGTTGCCCGAACCGATATCTTTTGGACATATCCCTGATCAGAACCAACAACCACCCAGTCACCCATCTTGATAGGACGTTCTACCAGCAGAATAAGCCCGGAAACAAAATTGTTGACAATGGATTGCAATCCAAACCCAATGCCCACTGAAAGTGCCCCTGCAACCAGTGCCAGCTTGGACAGATCAATGCCCAGATATGAAAAGGCCAGCATGGTGGCAAAGATAAAGCCGATATACCCGACACTGGTCGTAATGGAATTTTTCAGACCCAAATCAAGATTGGTGGCTGGAAAAAGACGGTTCACCATCCAGTTCTGGATACCTCGTACCAGCAGCAGGGCAACAATAAAGGCCACAATGGCCCCCACGATTCGGATGGGCGAGATGGTCAGGCTGCCGATTTGAATTGAGACCATGGCGGTTCTCAATGACGTGACAAAATCCGTTGACTGCAACCCCCAAGGCGCGAAAATAATTAGACCCGCAGCAAGGTAAAGTAATATCCGCAAAATTCCGTTGGCCAAAACGCCGAGTTGAATGATCGTCCTGGTTTTAAATCCCATGGCACGGGCTATCGTACGGGCCCTTTCGGGATCGTTTTCAAGTCCCTCACTAAAGAAAGTATCGATCAATGCGGTGAGAATGCCAAGCATCCCCAGCACAACAAAAATTAGCCCCAGTTGTTCAGTTAAAAAGGCTCCCAGTGAGATGTAGCCAAGCAGCGGTGCGGCAATGAGGATAATACAACCGGGCCAGATCAAGGACCGCAATAGAGATATGATACGGGGTAAAATAAAACAGGAGGTGCCCAAGGTGATTCGCTGCGGCTGATCTTGGTATTCCTGGCCTTCATTTTCCTTATCTTCGAGTGCCGTATTGGCAATGCGAAACCCAAGCCAAAGGAGAACAGCTATAATTATTGAGGTCACCCCGCGAACAAGCAGCATTGATGCTGCGGGGATCAGCATAATTTCGCCAAGGGCATTACCCACGCTGGTCGTTGCGTAAATTCCCAGCGAAAGTAGAATGATACCAAAAAGTTTCACCGCAGCAGGGGAATCCAGGTTGACAAGACGAACACCAGGGTGCTGCGGCGATAAAATTGCCCTGGACAGCCCGTATCCAAAAGCGACAAAAAAGGCAATCCGTATCACAGCCCCATTTAACTCAGAGATGCGATCAGGCAAAAGGTCTGCGCCATGAAAAATTAAAACGGCGCCGCCAACAATGGCAACCGGGCGAACCGTATAGCTGGCAAGTAATAGAAGGGCATGCAGACACTTTTGCAATGCGGTGAGCCCACCACGTCTTGAAAATCGTGCCAAAACTCTGGAAAATGCCATTCGCAACGGCCAGATAATCACCCCAATTAAAAGAAGAACCATCCCCGCCGCCTGCCAGATTGCCAATTGTTTTTTCTGGGAGAGAAAATCAGACCACTCAGCAAATAGCCGCTGGATGGCCTGCCACATTGAGGGCATGCCCCGCAGCCCTTCAACCCAGAGCTGGGGATTGAGCAGCGTGCGAGACCGTTCCAAAAGCTGGGTTGCCAGATGCCTTTCCTTGGCATCTGAGATATGGCTATTTAACTGATCTGCACGAACAATAAGTGAGTTCAACAGCTTAACGGAACTGTGTAAGGAAGAAAGCGCAATGGAAATCTTATCGCGCTGGGCGCTCAAGGTCTTTACTTGCGCATCGTTTTTCCCGCCTTTTGCTGACGTCTGAACTGCGTTGGTATCATTTTCATCGCTGGGATTTAAGGCCTCAAACCGTGCCTGGGCATCTTGTAGCACCGGCGCGAGCCGTTTCAACTCTTTATTCGCTTTAGCGCGTGCGTTAAAAAGATACTTTCGAAGTTGCTGCAGCCGCTTTTGTGAAAGCGACTCTGATTTCAGTGCATCTTCAATCTCATTGAGTTGTGTGGTCACTTCGGTGATGACGGGGATCGGCTTGGGGGCGGCCAAAAGCTGTTGATCCGCAAGCAAGACCACAATACAAACACACATCACAGACAATGCGTTTAGCATAAAAACAAAGCGCCGTTGGCTGATAACACTCGACGCCTGTAGATCGTGAAACCTATAACGAATACGAGGATCAGGATCATCCGCATCAGTGGTATTTTCAATCTGTTGATGCAGGGAAGAAGGGTGGTTGCGGATACTGCCGCTGGCGTAATGTTTCTGGATATCAGAGATGTATTGTTGTTGGCTCAAAATGTTTACCTCAATTATGGTAAAAATATAGTCTTCTTAAAGGTTAAACCCTTTCAAACACAACAGGGACCACAGACATTATTCATTTTTTTGTTTAAACTATTTTCTATGCACACAAGTGGGGAAAAGGTGCAACCCTTTTCTGCAAAGGTAAAAAGACCATTTCAACCATACCTGCGGTGCTGGATCGGGAGAAGGGACGGGGTGCTATCTTAATTTTGCTTAATCAATACTTTTCTTTGTAACCACCTAAAAATTTTTCGTATTATGATTTAATCGCTTCCCTGATTGGGATATTGGTTTTTTACGTTTCTGGTGGAAATCTATCCTGATGTCATAGTATAAATTAGGATGTAATAGAGTCCATGACAGTTGTATTCCATACTGTTCTGGTACCAAAAGAACCATCGACTGGGAATAGACCTGGTTTCATGTTTTTTAGAAAGGCCTCATCATGAAAAAGAAAAAAAAATATATCCTCAAGCGCTTTCTCCCTTACATGGGAGAAAAAAAGGCCCTGCTTTCCCTGGCTCTTTTCTGCTCAGGGGCAGCGGCAGTTCTCAACGCGCTGCCATTTGTGTTTATCTGGCTGATTATCCGAAGTGTAATTATTTCTAAAGCGTCTTTGGTGTCTGGGACAGACTTTTCCATGCGCCAGATAACAACCTGGGCCTGGGCTGTCGGGCTGACGGCAATCTCCGGGAGTGTCATGTACTTTTTGGCGTTGACCTTTTCCCATTTGGCCGCCTTTCGGGTGGAAGTGGGACTGCAAAAAATTGGTATGGAAAAACTTTTAGCCATGCCTTTGGGGTTTTTTGATACAACAGCAAGCGGCAAAATCCGAAAAGTCATCAATGACAGTGCCGGCACCACCCATTCCTTTCTTGCCCATCAGCTCCCTGATCTTGCGGCATCTGTTGTTACACCGTTAACCCTTCTCGTTATGGTCATGTCTGTCAACTGGCAAGTGGGGTTGATTTCTCTTATTCCTGTTGTGCTGGGATGCTTTGTTTTTGCCACCATGATGAGCAGGAAAGGTAAGAAGTTTATGGCGTTGTATTTCAACTCCCTTGAAGAAATGAGCAACGAAGCCGTGGAATACGTTCGGGGGATACCCGTGGTAAAAACCTTTGGACAGTCTGTGTTTTCCTTTACCCGCTTTTATGACAGCATTGTCAGATACAAGGAATATGTGTCCCAGTACACCATGCTTTGGAAGTATAAGATGAGTTTTTTCAATGTTGTGCTGCATACCACGGCCTTTTTTTTAATACCAGCAGCCCTGCTTTTCCTGGCCCACGGAGAACATCTGGCGCTGGTGCTGACCGATTTTATCTTTTACCTTATCATTGCGCCTAATTTTATGGCAATCCTTATGAAATCAGCATATTACAGACAAAACGCTTATATTGCAGAGCAAGCCTTGGACCGGATTGATGCATTGCTTGAGTATCAGCCCCTTGTCTGGAATGATGATTCTGAAAATAGTACAATTGTTTCCCATGATCTAGAATTTAAAAACGTGTGCTTCAAGTATCCTGGGGCAGATAAAAACGCTGTGGATGGCATTAGCTTTAAGGTGCGCCAGGGGGAAACGGTTGCCCTTGTGGGGCCTTCAGGTAGTGGCAAGACCACACTTGCCCGGTTGGGTGCAAGATTTTGGGACGTGGATAAGGGGCGTGTGTGCATTGGCGGTGTCGACGTCAAAGACATTTCTCAAAAAGAACTCATGAAAAACATTGCTTTTGTTTTCCAGAATACCCGGTTGTTCAGCAAAAGTATCAGGGAAAATATTCTTATGGGCAATGAGAACGCCTCGGAACGCGAATTAGAATGGGCCATACAACGCTCTCAATCCTCTGAAATTATTGATAGGCTTCCCCATGGGGATGATACGTTGCTTGGCACTGAAGGGACTTATCTTTCCGGTGGTGAGCAGCAACGGATTTCCCTGGCCAGGGCCCTTTTAAAAAACGCACCCATTGTACTTCTTGATGAAGCCACAGCCTTTGCAGACCCGGAAAATGAACAACAGATCATGCAAGCCCTTGGCGAACTGGGCCGGGGAAAAACCACCCTGATGATTGCCCATAGACTGACCAGCGTGCAACACGCCGACAACATCCTGGTGGTTTACCAAGGAAAAATTGAAGAACAGGGAACCCATGATGAACTCATTGCTGCGAAGGGGATGTATGCCCGCATGTACAGGGAATATCAGGAATCCATCGGCTGGGAGTTGGGCGCCGGACCAAAAACAGAAGGAGACGTGCAATGAAAACATATTTTCAAAACGCCTTTGCATTAAGTGAACAGGGCGCAAAGGATTTTATCAAAAGCATTCTCTGGTCAACTCTGCTGAACATCTCCTATATGTTTCCGGCCATGCTGGCATTTTATTTTATTCGGGAAGCCATTTTTACCTTTGAAAAACAGGATGTGGTCATGAAAGGCAGTCTGGCGATGTATGTGCTACTATCCATTGTTCTGACTGGTATCATGTATTTTATTGCAGTCAGACAATATCATGCCTGCTTTTCCAAAACCTACGATGAAAGCGCGAGAATGCGAATTTCCCTGGCCGAAAAACTTAGAAAGTTGCCTCTGGCATTTTTCGGGAAGCGGGACATTGCGGATTTAAGTGGTACCATCATGGAAGATGCCACCCAGATTGAAGCACTTTTTTCCCACGCCGTTCCCCAAATGTACGCTTCTCTCATCAGCGCTGCGATTTTTGCTGTCGGGTTGATCGTCTTTCACTGGCAGATGGCATTGGCTATGCTCTGGGTGATCCCGGTGGCGGCGGTTATATTTTTGGGGTCCACAAAATTGCAAAAAAAAGCCCACGCAGCATTGCATCGTGATAAACTGAAAATTGCTGATAGCCTGCAAGAAGGATTGGACTGTATCTGCGAAATCAAAGCCTATCATTATGAAAAACCGTATTCAGAACGGCTGAACGATTTGCTTGATGCATATGAACAAAAGATGATCCGTTCCGAGCTGATTCTGGGGGCCTTGATCAATGCATCCTTTGTCCCCTTGAAACTTGGGTTGGTCAGCGTAGTGATTGCCGGCGCCTGGATGTTTTCCAATGGTGTGGTGGATCTGTTTACCTACATCGTGTTTATGATTGTTTCAGCCAGTATTTACAGCCCGATTATCGCGGTGTTTGAAAGTATCGCACTCCTTATGTATCTGAGTGTCAGGATCAACCGAAAAAAAGAGATGGACGCCATGCCCATCCAACAGGGGAAAACACAATGTTCGCCGACCAATTTCGATATCGAATTTAAAGATGTGTTTTTTTCCTATGACGGCAGTGCCCAGACCATTAACGGCATTTCCTTTAGTGCTAGGCAAGGAGAGGTCACGGCGCTGGTGGGTCCCTCCGGGGGAGGGAAAAGTACCACCACAAAACTTGCGGCCCGATTCTGGGATATTGACAAGGGGAAGATTCTCCTGGGTGGTGAGGATATTTCACATATTGATCCTGAAACCCTACTGCAATACTATGCCATTGTGTTCCAGGACGTCACCCTTTTCAATATCAGTGTTATGGAAAATATCCGTATCGGGAAAAAAGACGCCACGGACGAACAGGTGCGAGCGGCGGCCCGGCTTGCCCAGTGCGAATCCTTCGTCAAGAAGCTGCCCCAAGGATATGATACGCTCATTGGCGAAAACGGAGAACGTTTGTCCGGTGGAGAACGCCAGCGGATTTCCATTGCCAGGGCAATCCTAAAGGATGCGCCCATAATTTTGCTTGATGAAGCAACCGCTTCTCTTGATGCGGGAAACGAGACCAAGATACAAAAGGCCCTTTCGGAGCTGATCAAGAACAAGACCGTTTTGATCATCGCCCACCGAATGAGAACTGTAAGACATGTTGATAAAATTGTAGTGATTGAACAAGGCAAAATCGTGGAAAGTGGTCGGCCTGATGAGTTATTGAAATCTGGAGGACATTTTGCACAAATGAATGGGGTATAAGCAGTAAACGCCGACCCTAATTTAGATGCTGTAATCGGAGACAGATTGAATAGAATTTGCTTATTTTAAAATAATTCCATTGACGACTAAGCCCTACCTAATTATGTTGTATACAGTTGTGTTTTAGATTTTAATTGTTTTTTAAGAATTTGTAACCTGACTTGATAATAAAATAAGGAGAAAAATATGTTTAAACTTTTGTCAAAAATTGACAGCAAAATGCCTTTTGCAACTGCCAAAGCCCATTGCGATGTGCCCTGTGGCATCTACGATCCGATTACCGCCCAGATTGCGGCCCTTACCGTTGTGAGAATGGTGGACCTGATTGTAGATCATAATCCTGATGGAAATTCGATGAATGCTGAGTTCCGTAACAAAGCCAGTAGACTCATTGCCAACAAGGAAGAGCATACAGAAAAAGTCAAACATGAAATCCGAGTTATCTGGGGCGATTTCATTAAAGAACCTCACTTGGAAGAATATCCCCAGCTGACGTCAATTGTACACAAGATTATGGCCTTAGGATCAGAAGCGAAACAGCATGTGGACAGAGAAAAGGCAGTTGAGTTGGTGGAAGCCGTCAATGAATTCGCTGAAATTTTCTGGAAAATCAAGGGTGTTGAAACAAAACGGGCAAAAGCCCCCTACGCCCCCAATCTTGAGCTTGTTTATCCAGCCCTGTAATGTTTAAAATCATAAAAATCTCGGGAGACTCCATGGCTCCCGAGATTAATTCTGGTGATTTTGTTTTCATTTCTTCAATTCCATTAAAGCTTAGATTGCTAAAAAAGGGCATGCGGATTGTATTTGATTGCCCTGGGTATGGGCGTTTGATTAAAAAAATCACCGGTTTTACAAGGGATAGGGGGCGGTTCTTTTTTGCAGGGACCCGGCCTTCAAGTATTAGCAGTGATGAGACTGGTCCGATTAAAACTGCACACATTTTGGGAACAGTGCTTTTTGTAATTCGTTCTGAAAAACAAAATGCACCCAACTCTCTGAAAACCGGATCTTCATAAATCTATTCAGTATCACTGCAACGCCTTTGAATCCTCAATAACAGGGCTTTTCAGTTGGTATAAATGAATCACCCCTATGGGCTGTAAGCCCATAGGGGTGTCTTGTCTGGCTAAACAAGAGTGGGGGGACCAGGCTGTACATCCCCCACCTCTTAATTCAGGCTGATCAGTTTATTCGTTATTCAGTTTTCTTCTGCCGAATCCTACAATGGCGAGAAGGCCGGTACTCAGAAGCAGGAGGGCTGACGGCACGGGTACGACCCGGGCTTCAACTGCATCAATAAACAGGGCTCTGCCGTTGTTTTGTTCACCGGTAAAAGGGTCGATGTAGTGACCGCCGTCTCCCAGCTCAATCTTGATGTACCGGGCTTTGTCAAGTCCCCCGTCTGCAAGGTCGCCCCAGATATACTCGCCGTATGCCCCGGGTGCGGATCCATAGTTCATGTTGGGGTTTCCATGCCAGGTGCCCGATCCATCACGGCCGGTATATTCAGAGAGCAGCACCCACTGGCTCTCATCACCGTTAATGGTGATCTCGCCCAAGGGGCCTGGGCCATCGGGATCCACAGCGCTGATGGTGGGGCTGTAATCGGCTGTGGCTGCATAGATTTTGAAGGTGCCCCGTTCATCGGAAAACGCCTTGTTAAAGCCAAATCCAAACCCGTGGACCATGAAGTCAATGCCGCCGTAGTTGCGACCGGTGTTGCCGATAACATCATCGGTGCCGTTGACAATGTCCTGGTCAAAGGCGAAGACAATGCTGCCGCCAGAAGCAGCGCCACCCCATCCCATGGCTGCGTAATCTGGAGTGCCAATAACGTTGTCATAGGCGACCAGGCCGGGCATAATATTGGCCGTGCCGCCCCAGTTCTGGTCCATTCCCTGGATGACGTCGGTATTCACATTGTGCTGGGTGCCAACAGATACTGGGTTGCCGGTACCGTCATCTCCCCAGAGGTTAATGGTCTGATCGGTCACATAATACCAGCTGGCACCGGCTGCGGTGGCATACTGGTTGTTTGCAAAGACGGCGTCGCCATAGGCCGCCCAGGATGAACTCACTCCAGCCACAGCAACCATTAACAGGACGCTGATGCCTATTGCCGTTATTTTTTTCATTTTAAAGTTCTCCTTCAATCAAATTATATTTGGTGAGTCAATGCAGATACATGCATAACTCATCCGGAAAAATTTTCCGGTAAACACATTTAAAACAACCTGTTAAAGCATTGGAAATTAGGATTCTATCATAGCGATACAAAAATTTATTACCTCCCAATACCTTTATTATGTCAGCCTAATTCTCTCTCTATGTCCTTATACTCAGTTTGTCAAGGTTTTTTGTAATATGCTGAAAATTCATCTTAATGTCATTGAAAGACTCTCAATGGGACACAGGTTATGAAGTCCCTGTATTTGAGAGCTTAAGGTCATATATTATATTTTACTGAAAAACTTGTGGCAACAAAGAAGATGGGGCGCTTACGACTATCCAGAAGGGGCGTCCGAATGCAGATGGCGGGAATTGAATTCTCCACAGTTAGGTCATCTTGATTGTGAAAAATAATTCTTATAATATAACAAATATTCATAATTTATGTTACATTTTTTTCATATTTAATGTAGAGGTACGTTTGATAGGTTCAAAAAAAATAAAAATTCAATAGGTTATTATATGCTGAAATAAAAATAGAATTTGGAATATTTATTGCATTTCCGCAAATTGTCAGCCTAACATTAAAATTAACTCTAATGTTAATTTTGTTGGACTTTTTAAAACATAATGAAAGCTGTTTTTATATAGAAAAAGTCTGGCAAAACTAAAAAATTAGGTAAAGCGAAAAACCCAAGATCCGAACCAGGGTCCCGGAAAGCTACGGGTCAAATATTCTTTTGGTGGCCGGGCTGCCGCTTTACAAATAAACGGGCACGGTTGTTGTGCCCTTACAAACAATGGAATTGAAAAAGCGGAGGAAAAGGATACTTGCGCTTTATCTGCCCATCAGGCTGACTCCCCTTCTCTTTTTCATATAAAATTAAATTAGTTTTATTTATTTAACCTGAATTTGCGGCATGGTTTGAGGCCTTAATGTTGAAGTTATTGATAATTTTTTGTTTATCGCTTCAACTGCAAGGTGGGTACTGGAAATAAAAATTGTCAGTAATGTCAACACCCCTCTCAAATTGTGTGACGTGGTGTTAGGTTTTTTGTGGAGGTAAGACATGAACAAAATAGTTGTATTTTTTTTAACCCTTTTATTACTTGGAGTCACCGTCAATGTTAGTGCCGATGTAATTTATACCGAGACCTTTGATTCGGGTCTAGGCAACTGGACGGTAGAGGATTACAATGCTGACGGCTACACCTGGGAACACAACAATAATCCCTCCTGGAACTTTACCGGCGGCAGCGGTGGATTTGCCATGGCCGATTCCTATTCTTCCTATGCAAATGACTGGTATGACGCATTGATCAGTCCGGTGATTGATGTGACCGGCTACAGCAATATCACCGTGTCTGCCAATGTCAGCTATCAGCATGATGTTGAGGACGGATATGCCGATGTCTCTTATTCCGTGGACAATGGAAGTTCTTGGACGCCACTTGAAGAGTGGACCGCTACCTACCAAGGCACAGCATCTTGGGATATCACTCTTGATGCCGGCAGTACCGATGTCATGCTGTCCTTTGAATATTATCAGCCTGCCTGGTCTTACTATGAATACCAGGTGGATGATGTCCGCGTTGATGGGGCTGCATCTGCCGTACCCGTTCCTTCAGCGCTCTGGCTCCTTGGGGCTGGCCTGATCGGCCTTACAGGCCTGAGAACGCACCCACACGAGAAATAAACTCAAATTGGACCATAGGTCTAAGGAGATAGACAATGAAAAAAAGTTTGATGGTTTTTTGTGTTTTTTTGATGGCTCTGGGGACTGCACCATCTGCGTTTGCCAAATACGCAGCGTCCAATGCCAATGGTACCATTGACTGGTACAATATTATTGACGGAGTCATCGAGAGGGATTACCGGAGTGTATCCTCCCGTTCACATACCCCCTTTCAGTTCAGTTTTAACGGATTTTTGGCAGAAACAGGCGTGGATTATGAAATGGTGCTTCGCCATGCCGGGAATAGCGACAACAACCGGGAACAATGGGATCTCTATCTTGAAGGGGATGATGCCCGGCTCCACATTGATGACCTGGTCTACTCCAATGATTGGGTTGGGCCGAATTGGTTGTGGGTGGATCAGTCCTTTCTCATTACCGCTGAACACATCACCACAGTGGGGGATAACTGGTATTTTTCCCTGGAGCCCGGCACGACAAGATACAGTGTCGTGGATCTTGATCAGGCCCAAATTTCCGCCGTTCCCGTGCCCGGGGGCTGGCTCCTTTTGGCGTCAGGCCTTGTGGGCCTGGCGGCATTGAGAAAAAAATAAAAAGATAACCATAAAAAAAGGAAGATAACACCATGAAATCAAAAATCGTATTCCCCGTACTGGCTGCATTCTTACTGATCCTTGGCATGGGCAGCGCAAATGCTGAACTCGTATTTGAAGGATCCATTATCCAGGAAAGTTATGATCAATCTAATACCGATTTAAGCACCATTTCCGTTGATTATTGGAATTTTACGGTCAATACCACCGGCACGGTCACCATTGATGTCTTGTCATGGGAAAGGGA
>PDWI01009724.1_pt1 | contig 12257 bp, 7 predicted proteins | sample 1430891 | NCBI WGS metagenome assembly PDWI01 (sample SAMN01162508, study PRJNA174530) | Oral metagenome, whole genome shotgun sequencing project. | biome: Marine environment; feature: Marine mammal; material: Swab sample of the gingival sulcus; isolation source: swab sample of gingival sulcus...
TATGATAAGTGGAACTTTGAGGAGAAGAGTCCGGTTATTAAGATAGATTTTTCTAGATTATCTTACCACTCTTCAAACCTAAAAGATGTTCTTAGTGAAGAGCTAGATACCATTGCAAAGAGTAATAATATTGTTTTTGAAGAGGATAAAGTTTACTCGGATAAATTTAAACAACTTATTCAAGAACTGGGCAAAGAAAATCCTGTTGTTATTTTAATAGATGAGTATGATAAGCCTATTATAGATTATATTGAGACCTCTAAAAAAGAGAAAGCAGAAGAGAATAGAGAGATTTTAAAGGGTTTCTATTCTGTTATTAAAGGATCAGACAGATATATTAAGCTCCTTTTTATAACAGGGATCTCAAAGTTTAGTAAGGTATCTTTGTTTAGTGAACTCAACAACTTAACTGATATTACAATTAATAGGAAATATGCTACTATAACAGGATATACAGAAAAAGAGATTGCAGATAATTATGGAGAATACCTGGAATCTATTAAAAAAGATTTTGGTTTTGACAGAAAAGGTATAATGGATGCCATTAGACTATGGTACAACGGTTACTCTTGGGATGCTGAAACCTTTGTATATAACCCCTATTCTGTTATAAATTTTTTTGAAGCTAGAGAGTTTAAGAACTTTTGGTTTAGATCGGGAACTCCTACTTTTTTGACAAAGTTTATAAAAGATAATATGGTTGATTTCACAAAGTTTGATACAAAGGTAATCACTGATGATGATACACTTGATTCTTATGATATAAATAACATTGATCTAACTGTTCTATTATTTCAAGCCGGTTATTTAACCATAAAGGAGAAGATCATAGATCCGGAGTTCTACTCAGTTTCCTATAACCTTGGTTATCCAAATATGGAGGTTAGAGAATCCTTTTATAAATTTCTTATAGCAGACTATACTTCAATAGATAAAACAACATTTTCCAGTATTACTAGGAAATTGAAAGGAAATCTTGCTAAGAGAGAGATAGATCAATTTTTCTTAGGTTTAAAATCAGTATTTGCAGATATCCCTTTTAATATTTTTATGGAGAAGGATGAGAGTTATTACCACTCTATAATCTATCTCACTATGAAACTTGTAGGGGCTGACATAATTCCTGAAAATGGTAGTAGTAGAGGCAGGGTTGATGCTGTAGTTTCTAATCCTAAGCATATCTATATTATAGAGTTTAAAATGAGTAGTGTAAATGATGCTTTAAAGCAGATAGAGAAGAGAAAATATTATGAACCTTACCTATACGATGGTAGAGAGATTATATGTATCGGTGTAGCTTTTGATAGAAAAGAGAGAAATATTAAGGATTACGGTGTTGTTAGCGTAGAGGAGCTTTTGGGGGAAAAGAAAAAGATTTAATCGAAGAGTATAGAAGCAATTTATTGGGTCTAAAATAACTATGAGAGACACATAACTGCACACAACGGCTAAAGTTTTGAAAAAGAGAGCTATTTTAACGATTAAAAGGCAATGAATTATATAAAAATAAAAATGGTGAAGACTTTCTTCACCATTTTTATTAGATATTCAAAGCTATTGACTAATCAATAATCTTTAACTCTTTAGCAACCTTAGTAAACTTCTCAATTGCGAAATCAATATCTTCAGTTGAGTGAGCAGCACTAATCTGAACTCTAATTCTCGCTTTTCCTCTAGGAACTACAGGGAAGTAGAAACCTATTACATAGATACCCTCTTTTAATAGAGCATCAGCATACTCTTGAGAAAGTCTGGAATCGTTTTCTAAATGACCTAACATAATAGGTACAATAGAGTGGGTTCCTTTTACAATTCTGAAACCGGCTTTTTCCATACCCTCTCTAAATCTCTTAGTATTTGCTTCAACCTTATCTCTCAGAGCTGTTGATTCTTGTAGCATATTGATAACCTCAATAGTAGCTCCTGCAATAGCCGGTGCAATTGAGTTTGAGAAAAGATATGGTCTTGCTCTCTGTCTTAACATATCAATAATCTCTTTCTTACCAGAAACACATCCACCACTTGCACCACCAAGAGCTTTACCAAATGTAGTTGAGATAATATCAACTCTACCAAGAGCGTTTGAGTGTTCGTGACTACCTTTACCATTTTTACCGACAAAACCTGTAGCATGAGAGTCATCAACCATAACTAGGGCATTATATCTGTCAGCAAGATCACAAATCTTATCTACTTGGGCAATTATACCGTCCATAGAAAAAACACCATCTGTTACGATAAGCTTAAACTTAGAATCCTTAGCTTCAATAAGTTTTTGCTCAAGATCCTCCATATCATTGTTTTTGTATCTAAATCTCTTAGCCTTACAAAGTCTAACACCATCAATGATAGAAGCGTGGTTTAACTCATCTGAAATAATTGCACAATCAGCATTTAAAAGAGGTTCAAAAACCCCTCCGTTTGCATCAAAAGCAGAAGAGAATAAAATTGTATCCTCAGTCTCCAAAAACTCACTAATCTTTTTTTCAAGATCTTTATGAATCTTTTGAGTTCCACAGATAAATCTTACAGAAGAAAGACCAAATCCATACTCCTCAATTGCTTTCATAGCTGCTTTTTTTACTCTCTCATTATTTGAAAGACCAAGGTAGTTGTTAGCACAGAAGTTTAACACATCTCCACCTTCTAAAGTGTTGATCTTAACCCCTTGAGGAGTGGTTATCGTTCTCTCATTTTTATAAAGTCCCTGAGCTTTAATCTCATCAAGCTCACTCTTTAAGAATGTTTTGAAATCTCCGTACATAGTATATCCTTCCTTTTTAAAATAAATTCTATTTTTAATTAAGAAAATATATGAATGATACTTATATTTATCAAGTAATTAGTTTAACATTTATTTGGATCTACTTTATGAGATTTTATGAGGATGGAGTAAATTTTGAATGTACTAGATGTGGAAATTGCTGTGTCTGTGAGGGCTATGTCTTTATGTTTGAGAAGGATATAAGGCGGTTGATTGATAATGAAGGGTATTCGTTAGAAGATTTAAAGAAAAATTATCTTTCAACTTATGGAGAGTATATAGTCCTTAGATCTTTAAATGATAATTCATGTATATTTTGGGATAAAGAGATAAAAGGGTGTAAGGTGTATAGAAACAGACCGACCCAATGTGGAACTTACCCTTTCTGGAATACTGTATTTAAAACAGAGCGAGATTTTGAGGTGGAGAAAAATTTTTGCCCCGGTATAGATGATGAAAATGGTAAACATTTTACTGCAGATGAGATTGATAAGCTGAGAAATACTTACTAGAGGAGAGGCTATGTCAACAGATATAAGATGGATTCAAAGATACAATCAATATTGTTTAGCCTTTAAAAATCTAAAAGAGGCTATAGATTTAGAATCTGAAAGAAAACTTTCTAAACTGGAAGAACAAGGTTTGATTAAGGGTTTTGAGCTCGTTCATGAACTCTCTTGGCTAATGATTAAAGATTTCTATTATGCACAGGGTGAAACAACTATTCAAGGAAGTAGAGATGCCTTCAGATTAGCTTTTAAAAGAGGGTTAATTGAGAACGGTGAAATATTTATGAAATCTATTAAGTCTAGACAATTAAGTGTTCATACTTATAATGAAGAGACAGCTTCACAGATCCATTCAGATATATTAAAACTATATTTTAATGAGTTTAAGATACTTCTAGACAAATTTTCTGATCTTGTAAAAAGCGAGATTGATTAGTTATGTTTGGTCTGTCCGAAAAAAATATAGAGTCTATCAGAGAGGTTTTTTCACATTATAATGAAGTTGATAGTGTAATTATCTATGGATCAAGAGCTAAAGGTAATTATCAAAATGGATCCGATATAGATCTAACTCTCTTGGGAGATAATATAAAACTTAATAGCTGTGTTTATAATATAATGGAAGATCTTGATAACCTTGACTTGCCCTATAGTTTCGATATATCAATTTTTAACCACATTGAGAATAGAGACCTAATAGAACATATTAAAAGAGTAGGGAAACTTTTTTATGAGAGATCAGAGTAGTTTTTATAAATTTATTATATTGTAACCATATCTATAAAGGATCTTAAAATGAAGATTAGAACGATAACCCTCTTTTTATTATTTATACTAACCCTATCTTATGGAGAAGGCAGGATTAAAGTAACAGCTAAATACGGAAGTATAAACCCTGAGATTCAAAACTTATACGATTTTGAAAATATTTTTGTTGAGCAATTAAATTTTGAAGGTAGTGATCTAAAAGGGAGTTCCTATATAATAGATGTAGTAGAGTTTAAAGATGGTGAAAAAGTAAGTTCTAATACTCTTTTTGATGGAACGGAGCTGGATTATTTTAAAATAAACTCAAATAAGAGCTCTTTAATATTTAATATAAAACTTGAAAAAGAGGATCTTAAAGTTCAACTTTCCACAGATAGGTTTAGGAGTAAAAAGTTATATTATAAATTATCTCAAAATAGAGATAGATATGTATTGAAAGATTTCTTTGGAAATAGATCTAAAATATATTTAAATAAAGATGAAAAATTTCCTATTCTAGCCATTATAACACCAACCATAAATAAAAATGGATCGGCTTCCTATTGCAATGTTGTTCAATCTGAAGTTAAGCCCGATAAGCTAGGTATCTCTTTTAAGATTCCTCACTATTTTTTAGTATATATTGAGTTTAAGTAGGATCTAGAGACAATGCTGTTGACTTAAGAAAAAAGAGTTCTATCGAAGGCTATACTTTTATCGATCAGCTTGGGAAAAGTTTTAAGATTTTTGTAAAAATCTATAAACTTTTTTGGGCATTTCTTTTGTAGCCAAAAGAAAGAAAAGCTCTTCTTTTTCTTCTGAAAAAGAAGCAAAAGCAGAAGTAGGGCAAAGCCATGTTGCTTACCATTATCTAGGATGTTAGCTCAAACCCTTGCAGGGTTTGCCGATTCCACCATTTTTAGGAAACTATTTCATAATTTCCTAAAAAACGCTCCATCGGTAATGGAGGTTTGCTTTACATCCTTCTTTTGAAGAATTTATTAAGAGCTTAATAGAAAAGTTAAACTTTTAAGTTTTAACTATTACTTTTTAGAAAAAGACACTTTCTTCTACTAATTTTAGATTTATTATATAAAATATAATACAAGGGTTTTAATCTGACAGGATAGAAAAATTTCAGTTCTTCAACATTCCTTATAATTATAATTCAAATAAAAGAGCGAAGCGACAACATTCATTTTTCACTTTTAGTTTTTCACTTGCTTGTTCTTAAAGCTAAAAGCTTAAGTCAACAGCATTGGGTTCTAGAGCACCCTCTCTAAATACCTTACAAACTCTCCATGATCTACTGAAACACAGATTCTGGAGCAGTTTGCATATTTTTCCTTATACTCCTTAACCTCTGTAAAGAAGGGTAACTCTACAGCTCCGATAAAATTTTTCATAAGATCTCTTTCAGATCTATTAACTATGGCAAAAAGCCCCTCCGGTCTTCTCTTATATATAGATCTTTCTATTAAACCATTATCATATAACCATGATAAATTTTTCTTTATATGGGAAGTAGTATTCTTTTTAAACTCTTTTATCTTCTCAATTCCTAGAGGATTGGAGAGTAGATTTTCAACTATAACCTGAGCAAAGGTACTTACCCCACCACAGCTATAGAGAAATCGAGAACTAATCTCTTTGGTAAAAGGTTTATTGGTAGAGTGTATAAAACCTATTCTCCCTCCGGGCAGTGAAAGTGATTTACTAAATGATTCAACAATTACAACATTTTCCAATTTAGATAGTTTTTGAAAAAAGGTATCGGATCTATCTGTAAACAATCTTCTGTAAGGGCTATCAAAAATAATAATTACACCCTTGGAATCTAAAATTTTTATCCATTCATACAACTTATCATCATCTAACTTCTCACCCGTTGGATTATTTGGATCACATATAATAATTCCATCTCTACTATCCAAATTTTCTATAAAGCCATCATAATATTTACAATTTAAACCCCTTCTATCCGACATAATTTTATAAGGTCCCCAAAAAAAGGTAGGGATATAGAAGTTATCAATATCAAGTAGTTGAAAGATCATATCCAAAGCTCCTACAGAACCCGGGGAGATCACAATATCTTCACTATCTGCTTTGCCGTCAAAAAATTCCTCATTTATCACTTTTCTAAGTGGAAATAAGCCATTATTAGGAGGATATGAAAAATGTCTTTCTTCAAAATCTATATTTTTAATAAACTCCTCAATCTCAGGATTTTTAACTCTGTTAACACCTTGATTGAGTTTTAGAAAAATATCTTTACTATTTAACTCTCTCTCTCTAATCTCCTTTCCGATTAAGTAGATTTTTGATACTTTTGAGTTCTCTATTTTAAACGGCATATATACTCCTTATAAAATCTTTAATACGGAATCAAAAATTATAAGAGAAATTACAAAATAGTATAAAAATTTCCAACAATATATGTAAACACAACAAAAAAAAGGGGCTCAAAGTGAGCCCCTTTTTTGATGTATCAAAGCCAATATTATTTAATAATAATAGCTTTCATAGTTTTATTGTAGTTTTTAGTAGACAATCTATAGAAATACACACCTGAAGGTATATCCATTCCTACCCAATCTACACTGTATTTACCAGCTTCCCTAAACTCATTAACCAGAGTTTTAACCAATTGACCTGATCTATTGTAAACTTTTAGGCTTACAAGACCTGATTCGCTTAGATCAAAACTAATAGTTGTTTTAGGATTAAACGGATTTGGATAGTTTCCGTTAAGTTTAGTAACTTTAGGAAGATTTTCATCAATAGAAACTATAGCAACCTCAACATTCCAAGTTTGAGATGCCTCCAGTTCTCCATCTGAAACAACAACCTTAACTTCATAGTTACCATTCTCGGTAAACTCATTAACAAATGTGCTATCGCCATTAACAGGTTCTCCATCTAGTGTCCAGCTATAACTAATATCACTATCAACATCTTCTGCTGTTACACCAAATGTAATAGGATCACTATTTGTAATTACAAGAGATGTATTAATAGGATAGAAAGATACAATAGTTGGTGCATCGTTTACAGGAAGAACATTAACAATTACATTATCTGTTACAAAACCTCTGGAGTTTATTTCATGTAACTTAAATGTGATTGTTTCACTACCATTCCAATTTTCTACAGCACCAAATGTTACAATAAATCCATCAATATTAACAATAGTATTAATTGTTCCGGATACAGAAAGAACTAACTCTTCTGTATCAACATCCTCAATGTACTGTGTAAAGTCAACAGTAAGAATATCATCTTCATTGTATGCAATTGTTTCCGGAAGTTCCATAACAGGAAGATCATTTACAGGTGTAACAACTACTTCAACATTGTCAGATACAATAGATCTTCCGTTGTTATCATTTACAGATATAGTTATAGTTTCCATTCCATTCCAATTTAATGGAGCTGAGAACATAGCAACCAAGCCACTAAATATAACATTAATATTTGTATTTCCGGTTGCTGTTAGAGTAAGATCATCAAGATCAACATCTTCAATGTATTGTGAAAGATCTACCTCTAATGAAGCATCTTCATCAAATGTAAATGAATTAGGAAGATTAATAATAGGATCATCATTTATAGGTGTAACAATCACTTCAACAACATCTGAAGAAACAGCTTTACTCATGTTATCACTTACAGATATAGTAACACTCTCTGATCCATTCCAGTTTTGAGGGGCAGAGAAAAGAGCAACTAATCCATTAAATGTAACATTAATATTTGTATTTCCAGTTGATGATAAAGTAAACTCATCGGAATCTACATCTTCAATATATGGTGAAAGATCTACCTCTAATGAAGCATCTTCATCAAATGTAAATGAATCAGGAAGATTAATAGTTGGTGCATCATTTATAGGTGTAACAACTACTTCAACATTATCAGATGCAATAGATTTTCCGCTATTATCATTTACAGATATAGTTATAGTTTCCATTCCATTCCAATTTAATGGAGCTGAGAACATAGCAACCAAGCCACTAAATGTAACATTAATATTTGTATTTCCAGTTGCTGTTAGAGTAAGATCATCAAGATCAACATCTTCAATGTATGGTGAAAAATCTACCTCTAATGAACTATCTTCATCAAATGCAAATGAATTAGGAAGATTAATAATAGGATCATCATTTATAGGTGTAACAATCACTTCAACACTATCAGATGCAGAAGCTTTTGAATTTCCTGAATCATAAACAGTAAATGTTAAAATTTCTGATCCATTCCAGTTTTGAGGAGCAGAGAATGTAACAAGATCTTGTTGTATTGAAACTAAAACAGAGCTATTTCCACTTACCATAAGTGTAAGGTCTACATCATCTACATCATCTACATAACCCATCTCTTTAAAGTTAACTACTAAGCTTTCATCCTCATTAAATGTAAATGAGTTTGGAAGATTAATAGTTGGTGCATCGTTCACACTATTTACATTTACAGCTACCACCTCTGATACTATTGAAATACCATCCGTTACAGTAAATGTAATATTTTCTGAACCATTCCAGTTAGCAGGTGAAGAAATAGAAACATTAGTTCCTGTAATCTCCAAAATAATATTACTATTGTTAGAAGCTGTCAAAGTAAGCTGATCGGAATCAGGATCTACAATATAGCCAAGAGCAATAAAATCTAAATCTAAAGATTGATCCTCATCAAACTCAAAAATTTCAGGAAGATTAAGTACAACAGGATCATCTACAGGATTCCAAGTTAAACTTAATTCTATTTCGCTACTAGCACCATTTGTATCAAATAATTTTAGAGTAGCATTTCCTGAACCATTAAAGTTTTCAGGTGTTGTAAATGTTATCTCATTACCATTAACAACCACATTTCCAATCTCAAAATTGGTAACTTCCCAATAAAGTTCACTGTCATCATCTTCAGGATCATACATATTCTCATCTGATAAATTGAGAACAATAGGGTTATCTTCATCAGCTGAATATTCAGTTTGATCTAAAGTAATAACAGGAGCTCCATTATCATCCCAATCAATTATTATGTTTTCTTGAGTGTCTGTTAAAATTCCATTAGAAAGTGTAAGTTTTATCTCTATTTTACCACTAAAGTTGATATCTTGAGGGTCAATAGTAAATATATCAGATCCTATAGAAGTTTCACTAATAGTACCCGTAAACTCAATATCTCCGTCAACATTAGGATTTGTAATCTCAACACTCCATGTAAGATCTTCATCGCTCTCGCCATCAAAACCCAACTCGTTAGAGTTTAGATCTAGGGTTACAACAGATCCAATAGGTGAAACAGGAAGATTAGCAATCTCTATAATTTCAGGAGCATCATCTACAGGGTTAACAATTATCTCAACAGTATCAAATGCAGTTGCTCTACTAACACCTTTTTTAGTAAACTTTCTACTAATATCTTTTTTTGTAAATAGTTTACTATTACCATCATCTACTGTTATAGTAATAACCTCTGATCCATTATAGTTTTCAGTTGCACTAAATGTTGCCACCAACCCTGTAAATGTAACCATAATATTACTATTATCGCTTACAGATAGAGTTAGATTATCACCATCTACATCATTTATATATGGAGAAAGATCCATTTCTAATGAACTATCCTCATCAAATGTTAAGCTTTCAGGTAATTCAATAGTTGGAGCGTCATTAACAGGATTAACAATTATATCGATAGTATCAAATGCAGTTGCTCTACTAACACCTTTTTTAGTAAACTTTTTACTAATATCTTTTTTTGTAAACAGTTTACTATTACCATCATCCACTGTTATAGTAATAGTCTCTGATCCATTGTAGTTTGGAGCAGCAGTGAATGTTGCTACAAGCCCCGTAAATGTAACCATAATGTTACTATTATCGCTTACAGATAGAGTTAAATCATCATCATCTACATCATTTATATATGGAGAAAGATCTACTTCCAGTGAACCATCCTCATCAAATGTTAAGTTCTCCGGTAGTTCAATAGTTGGGCTATTATTTACAGGATCATTGAATGAAATCTGCTTAACAATATCTACTGTATTAGCTGGATCTACCGTATCCATAAGATGGAAAGTTATATCTCCAGAAGAAGCTTCTTCAGGTGAAGAGATAGTACCTGTATAAGTATAGTTTTCCCTACTTAGATTCATTACAAGGGTCTCTTCTGAACCTATAAGATCATAAGTAGCTTCAATAGTTGAAGGAACTCCGGTTTCATCACTTACAACAAGAGTAAGATTCATATCACTACCAACAACTTGAGTATTTCCATCAAGGGAAACAAATTGCGGAGCCTCTGTATCTTGAACAGAATCATCCTTGGTAACCACTACATTATCTATATACCAATTATTTATCTGATAAGAGTTACCAGAAAACATAAAAGCAATATAGAGTGTTTCAGAGCCAACATGATTGTTCGAAATCTCTGTAGAGAAAAGTTCAGGTCCTATATTTTGACCAGGGAAGGTATGAATAACTTCCCAGTTCTCCATATCTGTAGAGGTAACAAGTTTACACTCATAACCAGGACCATAGTGATTAATCATATGGTTAAAGGATATAGATACAGAACTTCTTCCCGATGTGTCTAAAGGCTTAGTTATAAGATATTGATCACCGGTGTTTTGAGGAGACCAATAAAAATGAGCTTCCGGAGCTGTACCACCGGCATAGTTCCCATACGATGGATTCCAGTTATCACCTTGAACAGTCCAGCCTTCAGGAGGAAAATTTTCAAATTCCTCAAAGAGAACAATTGAAGCAACGGTTATATCAATTGTATCAGATACACTTGCTTTACTGCTCTCTCTCTTTGTAAGTAATTTACTATTACCATCATCTACTGTTACAGTAATAGTTTCTGTTCCTGTCCAATTTTCAGTTGCGGTAAATGTTACAACAGAACCTTGAATTTCAGCGATCTTTTACCAATGATTCATTCTTACCAAATAAAAAGCTATTAGGAAGTTCAATAGTTGGAACATCATTAACAGAGTTAACAACTATCTCAACGGTATCAAATGAGCTTGCTCTATCAACACCTTTTTTAGTAAACTTTTTACCAATATCTTTTTTCTTGTAAAGCTTACTATTACCATCATCTACTGTTATAGTAATAATCTCTGATCCATTATAGTTTGGAACAGCAGTGAATGTTGCCACAAGCCCTGCAAATGTAACCATAGTATTAAAATTATCACTCACTGACAGAGTTAGATCATCTCCATCTGCATCATTTATGTATGGAGAAAGATCAACTACCAGTGAACTATCCTCATCAAATGTAAAACTTTCCGGTAGTTCAATAGTAGGAACAGTGTTAAATGAAATTGTTTTAACAAGATCTACACTATTAACAGGGTTCGCAGTATCGAGAAGGTGGAAAGTAATATCAGAACTAGCTGAAACAGCCGGAGATGGAATAGTACCGGTATAGGTAAAGAGATCCCTATTTAGATTCATTACCAAAGTTTCATCATTACCGGTAAGATTATAGGTAGCTTCAATAGTTGAAGGAACTCCGGTTTGATCACTTACAACAAGAGTAAGATTCATGTCGCTGCCAACCTCTCCATTATTTCCATCAAGGGAAACAAATTGTGGAGCTTCTGTATCTTGAACAGAACCTTCTCCGGAAATCCTTACATTATCTATATACCACTCATCAGAGTAGTTTCCAATATAGTGAAAACCAATGTGAGCAGAACCGGCATAATCCCCCAGAGGAAGAGCAACTTCACTCCACACAGTTGCAGGATTTCCACTTACTGAATAGATGGTAGTCCAATTGATCAAGTCTGTAGAAACAGCAACCTCATGAAGCTGTGTATAAGTAGGGTATTTAGTTTTCTCCATAAAAGTAAGAATAGAGTTTTCATCTAAATCCACTATAGGAGTATAAATCCAAGAGTCTTGAGCTCCTTGATCATCATTATGGTAAACTGATTTACTACTTTGATACCCTTCAAAAGCTTGAACAAATCCGGCTCCACTTACAATTGAACCCCAACCTTCAGGAGGGAAAACATCCCCTTCAAAATCCTCAAAGAGAATAATTGGAGCAACAGTTATATCAATTGTATCAGATACACTTGCTTTACTACTCTCTCTCTTTGTAAATAATTTACTATTACCATCATCTACTGTTACAGTAATAGTTTCTGTTCCTGTCCAATTTTCAGTTGCGGTAAATGTTACAACAGAACCTTGAATTTCAGC
>PDWI01013937.1_pt1 | contig 12257 bp, 8 predicted proteins | sample 1430891 | NCBI WGS metagenome assembly PDWI01 (sample SAMN01162508, study PRJNA174530) | Oral metagenome, whole genome shotgun sequencing project. | biome: Marine environment; feature: Marine mammal; material: Swab sample of the gingival sulcus; isolation source: swab sample of gingival sulcus...
TCTTAAAGTACAATCACTATTACAATTTGGTCCTCCATCACACTCTTCATAGAATCATTCCATATTTGGTCTATCTATTCTTCCATCTCAACAATAGTGAGGAAGTCAACCACTATCATTAGCCACTATTAGTTGTTCACAAGAATTACTAGAAACTCATCAAACTGAACATCTAGCAGAATAATTTCACTCTGAAGTATAACTACAACTACTAGAATATTCATAAAATCAGTCAGAATTTACAACTCATACTCAATTTTTTACTGAACCATTTCAACAATCTATTCTTATATCACTACTTCCTTTTCAAGTACAAGTTAGAGTAGAAGAAAAGTTAATATTTCCATTTGTAACACTTGCTGTTAAATTATTACAACTAGTTCCAGGAGAAACTGTTTTTACTATAACAGAACTAGTATCACTATCATTTACTGTTTTTCAGCTATTAACTCATACTCAACTAACTCATGCTGTATTTGTATAATTGTTTTGTGTATTAGGTTTTTCACAAGTATAACTAAATGTTTCTCAAACTTGTAATATACTATCATCATGATCTCCTGATCAACCAAATGTAACTACATTATTTCAAAGCATTTTATTTGAAAAATCTAAAGTTCAAGCACAATCTGGAGCTAAAGAATCTGTAAGAACTATATTTCTTAAATCTTCTGTACCATTATTTCTAACTGTTATTTCAAATACAGCTTTTTCTCATTTATTTACTGTTTGTGTATCATTTCAAACATTATTATCTAAATCATTTGTATTTGCATCTGTTTTGTCTATATCTATAGATGGTACCCATATAGGTTCTTGTGTAACATTTACTTGTTTAGAACAAGATGTTGATGTTACTCATGATGCATAACATCTAACTCTATAGTTACCTCATGAAGTAAAATTATAACTTCATGTACTATCATTTATTATATTTATAATAGTTCAAAATGAATTTTGTACCTCTATTCTATAATTATCTGCATTTTGTCCAGTACATGTAAAGTTCGATGTTAATGGTGCTACTCATGAATTTGGATTTACTGTCAAGTTTGTACATGATGGTGTTGGTTCTGGGTTTACAGTAATTGTTTTTCTACATGATGGTGATGTTGTTAATCATGATCATGATCATACATAACATGTTGCACTATATCATCCGGCTGTTCCAAAATTATAACTTCAAGTATTACCATTTATCGTTTTTATAACTGTTCATTGAGAGTTTTTTATCTCTATTTTATAGTCATTTGTATTTTGTCCACTACATGAAAAGTTTGATGTTAATGGTACTATTCATGAACTTGGATTTGCTGTCAAGTTTGTACATGATGGTGTTGGTTCTGGGTTTACAGTAACTGTTTTCTTACATGATGGAGATGTTGTTCATCATGCATAACATGTTGCACTATATCATCCTGCTGAATTGAATTTATAACTTCATGTTTTACCATTTATTGTTTTTATTAATGTTCATTGAGCATTTTTGATTTCTATTCTATAATTATTTGTGTTTTGTCCACTACATGTAAAATTTGATGTTAGTGGAGCCACTCATGAACTTGGATTTGCTGATAAACTCGTACATGATGGTGTTGCTTGTTGTGGTGATACACTTATCGTTTTCTTACATGATGGTGATGTTTTTCATCATGCATAACATGTTGCACTATATCATCCGGCTGTTCCAAAATTATAACTTCAAGTATTACCATTTATTGTTTTTATTACTGTTCATTGAGCATTTTTTATCTCTATTTTATAATTATTTGTGTTTTGTCCACTACATGAAAAATTTGATGTTAGTGGTGCCACTCATGAACTTGGATTTGCTGATAAACTCGTACAAGATGGTGTTGCTTGTGGATTTGTTACAGTAACTGTTTTTCTACATGATGGTGATGTTTTTCATCATGCATAACATGTTGCACTATATCATCCTGCTGCTCCAAAACTATAACTTCATGTATTACCATTTATTGTTTTTATTACTGTTCATTGAGCATTTTTGATTTCTATTCTATAATTATTTGTGTTTTGTCCACTACATGTAAAATTTGATGTTAGTGGTGCTACTCACGAACTTGGGTTTGCTGATAAACTTGTACATGATGGTGTTGCTTGTGGATTTGTTACTGTAATTGTTTTTTTACATGATGGTGATGTTTTTCATCATGCATAACATGTTGCACTATATCATCCTGCTGCTCCAAAACTATAACTTCATGTTTTACCATTTATCGTTTTTATTAATGTTCATTGAGAATTTTTTATCTCTATTTTATAATTATTTGTGTTTTGTCCACTACATGTAAAATTTGATATCAGTGGTGCCACTCATGAACTTGGATTTGCACTTAAACTCGTACATGATGGAGTTGGTTGAGTTTCTACTTTACAAGTACTATTACAACCATCTCAATTATTATTATTTCCATCATCACAAGTTTCTCACTCTGCTGAATCTACAGTTCAATCTCAACAATAAGATACATATATATTTAAACATTCATTATCTCTTTGTATAGAAGAGTTGAAATTTGGTTTATCTGGATAATTTTTTGTATAATAATTCCGGTTTGGCAAAGTATAACTATAAGTTGCTGGTGAACCAGCTATATATCAATTATTATACTTTCTAGCTATATTAAAAACTATTTGTCAAGCCAAAGTTCCTCTACTAGGGACACTTCATCTTCTTATATCTGTTCAAGCATCATTTGAAGCAATAACCACTTGAGAAACTCATTTTGGTTTTATGTTTGATTTATAAATATATGGTCATTTTTGATTTAAAGAACCATAAGGATTATAGATTCTAACTTCACTAGAAGAGTATCAAATAACCCACTCATAATCTACAGCTCAACCTAAAAGATCCCTGAAGGCTCTTGAGTCCCCTTCATAATATCTTTTATTCCAAGTTCATCAGTTACAATTTGTTTCTGGTGAACTCACATTTACTTGATTCATATTTGCTCATTCAGCATGATAACTCACAGCTAAAAGAAATACAAAAAGCAATATTTTTAATTTTTTCATACTACTGCATTTAAAAAATAAGTTACATCTTAAAGAAATACTCTTTAAAATATAAGAATTAAAATTTGTTTCCATCTAAAGTTTCAGAGTTTTCTAGCTTTTCAGATACAACTTTTGGAGAATATTCATCATCTGGGGGAGTTATTTCCTCCACTGGTGTAGATTCATTTTTAACACTACCCTCTGTAGTAGTATTTTCTTTTATATTTAAAATATTTTTAGGTTCAATTGCTTTACTATTTGAAAAATAGTTGTATAAAAAAATTATACAAAGAATTGCAACAACTATAAGCACTACTGCTAAAGTAAGGTTTTTTTTGTTATTCATGGTAAGAATTATAATTAATAAAGTATTTTTGTCAAATAAAAAACTTATCTCACCTACTTATTATAGCACAAAAAATCAAAAACACCAAAAAAAGTGCTTGACAAAAGCACTTTTTTTGGTGTTTTTAGAAACCATTATCTGAAGTTTCTCAGGTTCAACCTCAGTTTCAACCACTTCAACCTCAACCACCTCAACCTCAACCACCTCAATTATTTCAACCACCTCAATTTCAAGAAGTTCCACCTGTATTATTTGGGTCACCTGTTTCAGGATCATCTGGTGTTGTATTTGAATCTGTATTACCACCTGTATCACCTTCTTTAGGGTCATCTGGTGTTGTATTTGAATCTGGATCAGGATCTGGAGTTTCTGGATCCGGAGTTTCTGGATCCGGAGTTTCTGGATCCGGAGTTTCTGGATCCGGAGTTTCTGGATCCGGAGTTTCTGGATCCGGAGTTTCTGGAGTTTCTGGTTCTTCTGGTTCTTCTGGATCCTCTATTTCTGTTTCTGATTCTGGTTCTTTCTCTTTTTCCTTTCTATCCCCCATATATCCTACTGCATAATTTGTTGTATGAAAATTTGGAGAAAAAACATCTATATGTTTTACTTCTTTATCTACAACTAAGAACCTATGATTTTCTCAAATTGGATCTAAATACATAATTAGTTTTTTTGAACCATTTTCTATACCACTTTTTATAGCTTGTCTTTCTTCCTTACTAAGCATTTGAACTTGATCAATATTCATTTTTTCTATAAATTGCTTAGCATCTTTTTGACTTAACTCTACTCAAGCAACTTCTCAATTTACTGTTCTAACTGCTTGAGGTCAAACAATTGCATCTATTCATTTTACAGATCTTCATTGTCAAACTATAGTAGATGTTACATCAAATGAAACTCAATTAACATATCAAACTTCTATTTTTTCATTCTTTCTCTCTGCTTGTCTTAAAACAGTAAAAATATCTTTTGTATAATTACTCGTATCTATACCTGATATTCTATCAAATGCTTTTGCTCTAGTATCATTTAATCTCTCTTGTTTTTCTGCAGTTTTTGCAGCTTTTGCATCTTTAGAAACTTTTATAAATTGACTAAGAGTTGAAACAAGATGTCTTTTTTCATCAAGAGTTAAATCTCCAGAAACAATATCTTTTAGTTGACTTTTTGCAATATATCATACTCATTCTTGTGTTTTTGTGTATTTTTTATTTTTGTATCTCTCTGATAATGCCACCAAATTTTTTATTGCTTGAAATCTTTTTTCTATAGAAAATCTTGGATTTATTATTTCTTTAGCTGGCTTATTATACCTAATTCTATAAGAAATATAATCTTCTATACTTTTAACTTTTTGTGAAAAATCTACTCATATATTTCAAAGAACTTCTGTTCTTCTTTCATTTGTTCTATTTCTCTCAGATGTGTAAGTTTGTTTTTCATACCACTCTGTTTTATGTGATTGTCATTGTAACAAGACTATAGGAGTTGGTAAATATCATGCAGCAAAAACTAATCAAGCTGATATTCAACTGAAATGAATTCACTCTCAAGCATTATCATATAAAGCCTGTCTATAGTTATTTAATGCTCATTCTTTTAATCAGTCTATATTTCACTTATATTGTTTTGATAAACTTGCCAGTCTTTCATATATTGCTTTATTAGCTTTTATTGACCTAAAAGAAGATCTTTTAAAAAGTTTTCAATCCTCTATTTCTTTAAATACTTTATCTAAAACTTTTTCCATTTTTCTAACTCATTTTTCCATTCATTCTTTTGTATTTTCATTATTTGCTCACAAACTAAGTCATACAAAACCTTTATGTCATAGTGAAATTCAAGCTCAAATAGAAATAGAAGCAGTTCAACTTATTTTTGTTGGAAATAATTTTTTAAAATCTTTTTCTCTTAGTTTTCAATCAACAACTTTTCATGTTGCTGATAATATAGGTATAAGATTTGATGAAGTAAAATCAACACTAAATCTTCAATTTCCTGATTTATAAATATTTTTTCAAAGTATTATACCAAAAACTCAACCTGCATATCAAACACCTGCATTATCTATTAATCATTTTGTATATTCTCTAACATCAAAAGTTACTCAAACTCACTTAAGTGATCATAAAAGTATTCATACAGAACTAAGTTTCAATTGTGATTTTGTTGCTGGTGATAAATCTTTAGTTTTTTCATGTTTTTCTATAACTTCTGAAACTTCCTCTTTCATTTTTCACACTTTTTCATTAAAGTTTCTTAATGCATTAGGATTTCTCAACATATCTCAAGGATTTAAAACATACCTTTGATCTAAAATAGTTCATAATCTATCTTTAAATTCCAGTCTAGCAGTATAATAGTTTTCAGAAAAACCTCTCCAAAATTCACCTTTATTATATCACATATTTGCAAGTAAGTTATTAAACTCTTGTTCGGTTCCTATAGCTTCTACAAATTGTCTTTCTCTAGTATAAAACCTTGCTTTATTGTCTAATAAACTATCCATATTATAATCAAATAAAACTTTTATTTTTTCTCTAAAACTAACTCATGTTTGAAGTATATCTTGAGATAGAACTATATCTTTTAATGCAACTGCAAATCAAGCAGCTTCTTGATTTCAAAAATAACCTTTGATATCATATCAAGCTTTTTTTATTATAGGTTTCATAGATTTATAATTTCTAAGTCACAAAATGTTTTTAAAAGTAAATTCATATACTTTTTTACCTAAAACACCTTCTATATCTGAAACTAATTGTCTTATTTCAGCTAAGCTTTTACTTTTTAGTAAATTATTAAAAGATCATTTATTTAAAGAATCATATTTATTATTTTCTCAAATATCTATTCACATAAATCTATTTCTACCTTTTGTATTTTTTTCCATAGTAGATACCTCTCTTAAATTTCTTTTTGTTTCTCATCTAACAGCTTCTACTTTTTTATTATAAGCTTTCATAGCTTCTACAATCTCATCTCATTGATTTGATAAAAGCTCTTTTAATTTATGGTTTCTTATAAAATATTTATCTCTTTCTTTTAAATCATTAATAATTATATCTCTTAGTTTTCATTCAACAGCTTCAGCTTCCCTCCAAGTAACACCCTTGCTATCATTTTCATCCAAATTTTTAACAAAATCATCAACAACTTGTTGATTATCTCAAGCAGATTCTCCTCAAGCAAAGTTAACAAAAAGTAGACTTATAAAATTCCTTTTTATTTGTTTTATTGTGTATAGCATAGTCATTTTTTTATAAAATTAATTTAATAACAAATATATGATAACACAATTTTTTATTATTTTCCAAAAAAACAGCTTGACAAAAAAGCATTTTAGGGGTTTAATAAATAGATATTGAGAAATAAGAACTGAGAAATTAGAGCTGAGAACCGAGAATTAAGAACTAAGAATTACCAGGGAGACCGGTCTTGTAAAGACCGGTCTCAAACAGAAAAAACTCTAAATTCTAAAATCTCAGTTCTTGGTTCTAATTTACAACTCTAATATTACTTTCAACTAGCTACTAGTTAACTTTCAACTGACTTAATAAGGAACTAACAATTCAATTGATTCCTGCCTTCGCAGGAATGACAGTAGCACAGAACTTTCAACTCTTCCACTCTTCTACTCTTATTCTCTCCCTCTCTCTTCCACAGCTCTGCTGTCACTTTCAACTTTGACTTTTAACTGTTTTCCTACTTTTGTCTTAATAAGGACTTTTTGACAATTAATGATCCTGAATCAAGTTCAGGATGACAAAAGTACAGCTCTACTGTTTGCTAATGTAACTATGAACTATGAACTATGAACTGTGAACTATGAACTGACTACAAGAATGACAAAAACAAAAAAAACCTCCTTTTAAAAAGGGAGGTTTTTAATTAAAAATTTTACCAGTTAACTAGTTAACTTTCAACTAATTAACTAAAGTCCTATGATTCAGTTTTTCTAAATCTTAATACTGCAAATGCTAAAATCATAGCAAGTATTAAAAGTAAGAAAAATTGTTCTGGTCAAGTTTTTGGTAACTCTTTTGGTTTTTCTTTTTTTACTACTTTTTCATCACCTGATTTATAAAGCACACATTCTTTATGAACTCAATCATCAACAGAGATTTCTCCATCCTCAAGTATATTATTAGAAGTTATAGAAAAAACTAAAAGTCCTATATTACTAGATTTAGAAGCTTCATTTCTAGCTAAATGATATGCTGAACCTAATTTTGATTTAAGCCAAGTAACTTCATTACCAGCTTTTAACACATATCAAGCTTTATCTTCATCATATAAAGCATTAAATTCTTCTGTATAAGACCAAAATCATTCAGAAGAAGGAGTTTGTTCCCAAGAAACTTTTGAAGTATTTAAATTCATCATTTCTGGAAAACTTTGTAACTCTTTATACATAACTTGATCTACAGTTGAAAAATTTTTCCAAACATCATCCAAGTTTCAAATATAACTATTTTGTCATTTTTCTCATCAATCAAAACATTGATTACAAGAATACTCTGAGAAAACAGGATCAGTAGAACAATCGATTTCCTCATATCAAGCATTTACAAAAGAAATACTAGATAAAAACATAGAAGCTATTAAGCTAGAAACTAATACTTTTTTTACCATAATCTAAGTAGTTTTAAAAATTAATACACTAGAGATAATATTCATAATATACCTTTTTGTCAAAGTTTTTTAACAAGTTTTCAACAATTTTAACTAGACTTTTTAACAATTTTATTTACTATTAATTGTTGAAAAAGCATAAATAAAGTTGATATTCACCAGTATATTCATACTCAAGCAAAAAGTGTATAAGTAAATACTCAAACCATTAAAGGCATTCAATAAAGCATAAATTTATTCATCATTTCTGGATCAGGCATCATATTTGAATAATCATTTTCTCATTTTTTCTTTTCTAAAACTGGCTTATTTTTATCTTTTAGATTACTATTGTTAGAAAGAGAAAGTTTTATTTGTATAAATTGTATTACTGCTATTAAAACAGCAAGTATTATACCCTGAACTCATCAACTTTTTAATAATTCAAGACCAAAAAAGTTAAAATTTATATCTGCTAAATGAAAACTACCTAAAAAATCATAAACATAATATATATTAGCTGGATTTTGTATTCAAAGTATTATATTATATATAACCAAAAGTATAGGCATTTGAATAAGTAGAAATCAACAAGAACCAAAAGGATTTACTTTTTCCTTTTTGTATAGATTCATAATTTCAAGTCAAAGTTTTTGTTTATCATTTTTATATTTTTCTTGCACTTCTTTTATTTTTGGCTGAATAGCTTGAAGTTTTCTCTGAGAAATCATCATTTTATGCTGAGGGTAAAGCAGCACTATTCTGATTATAATAGTAACTCAAACAACAGCCCAACCAAAAGAACCTGAAAACAAAAGTATAAGTCCTGCTACTAAATTATAAATAGGAGAATAAACTAAACTTGTAAATATTTTACTAATAGAACCTTTATTTTCTAAATTAAACTGAGAAAAATACTCTTTTTCTCAAATTTTTGCTTTTAAAGTATATTCTCAAAAGTCTGTAAATTTAGAATACTCAGATGCATAATCTATTTTTTTTACTTCTTTAGGTTTTAACTCTATTTGTTTACAAAAATCATCACTAAACTTAATTTTTTCTCCTGATTTTAATATATTTAGGTCACTACATGTATTTAAAGAAACAGAAGAGTCTGTATAATTTGAAATATTTATCCCAACAGAAGCTGGAATTGTATAGTTTTTTCCTGAAAATTCTATATTTAAACCTGTTTTTTGTGATTCTTTTTCATTAAAAGAACCAAACATATTTACAAGTAAAAATGTTATTATTACTATCAAAAATATATCTAAAAATTTTTTCATTTTTTTTCTATTTATAAAATAAATATCAGATTTTCAGCTTACAGCTGATAGATGACTAAGAACTGAGAAGTAAGAACTAAGAATTTTTTAAAGAATTCTAAATTCTAAAATCTCAATTCTCGGCTCTAATTTTCAGCTCTGCTGTTTGCTAGTGTAACTATGAACTACTTTTAATAAGGTGTTTTTACAATTTCATTGATTCCTGCCTTCGCAGGAATGACAATAAAGAGATATTAAGAACCGAGAAATAAGAATTAAGACTCTTTTTAAAAAAATCTAAATTCTAAAATCTCAACTCTTAGTTCTATTAAAGCAGCTCTGCTGTTTGCTATTGTAACTATGAACTATGAACTGTGAACTATAAACTATTAACTGCTTTCTTCATCAAAAACTCCAAATCATTTTCAAAATCTATAATACTCTTAGGATTTTTTTTATCAAGTTTATTATTTTTTTTAATAACAAATACAAAATCATATTTTTCTTCTGAAAATACTTTTTTTGATACTATATCATAAAATTTTCTCCTAAAAAAATTCCTCTCTACATTTGTTTTTACAGATTTAGCTCATATAACAATTGCAAACCTAGAGTAGCTTAGCTTATTTTTAAATCTATTTAAAACTATTCCATAAGAAAAAAAAGGTTTTCACTTATGTAAAACCTTTTTTACTTCTTTTTCTTTTAGTCTATATATTTTTTTTATCACTTTTTAGAGATTTTATATAACTATTTTTTTCTTTTTACATAGTTTCCTTTTCCATCAAAAGGTGATTTTCTAGCAGTTCATCAAGCAATTACATGATTTTTAGCTTTACCATTAATTTCTTGAAATCTTTTTGGATATGAAACAGTTAAGTTATGTCTACCTTTTCTTCTTCTGTTTTTTAAAACTTTTCTACCAGAAGCAGTAGAACTTCTTTTTAAGAATCAGTGGACTCTAAGTCTTTTTCTTTTTTTTAATTTTCCTAACATCTTTCTTTCTGGTTAAATTTATATTGAAATATTTTCATAAATTTTTGAGAGTGTATATATTTTCAAAAATTTGCCAAGCTATTTTATAAAAAAAACAAATTTTGTCAAAAGATTTTTTCCTTAAAATTATTTTTGTAAAAAATCCCAGCTCCTAGCTTATTTCACTTCATTCATCAATTCAAGAAACTACATTTAAAATAGAGTTTTCTTTATAAAGATTTACTATTTTTATTTTTAAATTATTTGTTTTTGCCAAAGTAATAGCTGTTAAGTCCATTACATTATAAGAATTATCTATAAAGTCTATGTATGAAATTTTTTTAATTATCTCAGCATCATCATATTTTTTAGGATCTTTGCTATAAAGTCAATCTACTTTTGTAGCTTTTATCATAATATCAGCCTCTATTTCCAAAGCTCTTAAAACTCAAGCAGTATCTGTAGTAAAATAAGGATTACCTGTTCATCAACCAAAAACAATTACTCATCAAGCATCCAAAAACTTCATAGCTCTTGGTTTATTAAATCTTTGTGCTATTCAGTCTATGGCAAAAGAATTTAGGTTTTTAGATTTTATCCCTTTTTTTGTAAAATAATCATATAAAGCTAGGGCATTTATATTTATAGCAAGCATTCACATATTATCAGCAATAGCTCTGTCCATACCTTCAATTTCAGATCACCTTATAAAATTTCAAGCTCAAACAACTATTCATAAACTATGACCTTTTTCTGTTAATTCTTTAACTATATCTGAAACTTTTTGCATCATAGTTTCATCAAATCAAAATCATTTATGTCAAGAAAGAGCTTCTCAAGAAATTTTTAAAAGTATTTTCATTTTTTTTAATTTGTTAATTTTTTAAATAAAGTATCACTTATAGCAGTTATTGTAAAATCATCATTTTTTGCTTTAAGCTCTAGATTTTTTTGTTTTAAAACTTCTCAAATATCACCTCACTCTTCTAAGTCTAATTCTCATTTTTCAAGTTCTAATACACCATATAAAGAATCTCAATTATAATAATGTTTAGAGTAAGTATAGCTATTTTCTCATTTGTCTTTTGCAATAACATAAAATGAAACTCAACTTTCGTTTTTTATGTATCTAGAAGTATTCCAATAAAACCAAGAATCCAATTTTTCTTGTAAATATTTAGTTATAGAATCTGAATCTAATTTTAAATCTATGTTTCAAACATTTTCTATTTCTAGTCATTTTATATCTGTGTAAGTTATTTTTCCATCTCAAATTTCTCTTGGACTTCAAAAAATAGAATCTTCTGGTAAATTTTCCATACTAACAGGCTCTTTTTTCTCTTCAAAAACCGATACTTTTAATTCCAACTTTGAAACTTCATCTCCAGAATAAGCTTCAAATACATAAGTATTTTCTCAAAAATCTATAGTTTCATATTTTTTAAAAGCTCTATATAAAAACTTTTCATCTCCTGACTTAAATTTTTTAAGCTCAAAAGAATCATCAGGAAAATTAGAACTTGGATTTGAAAATTTTACTATTATTTTATCTACTTTTCAAATAGTTTTTCAAGTAATTTCTTCTTCTAAATCCTCAAAATCAGATATTTCTAAATCATCAAATTCTATAAATTTTTCTTCTGTTAGATATTTTTTTTCTAAAGTATTTTTTTCTTCATTTTCTTCATTATCTCACAACTCACCCTCTCCAACTTCTCATCATGAACTTGTTTGAGAATCAGAAGAATTGTCTTTATCATTTTCTTGTTCTCAAGCTAAAAGTTCACCTTTTAAATCAGACAAAGTTTTTTCATCTGGCTTATTCCAAAAACAAGAACTCAAAGAAATAAGCATAAAAAATAAAACTATATATTTCATAATTTTTTTATTTAAAAAATAAAAACAAAAATTATATAAAATATATTATATAGTTTTTGTTTTTTGTAAAACTTTTTTTATACTTGTGTAATCATAGGTATAATCATAGGCTCTCTATCTATTCTTTGAAGTAAAAACTTCTCTAGATCAGC
>PDWI01008322.1_pt1 | contig 12256 bp, 13 predicted proteins | sample 1430891 | NCBI WGS metagenome assembly PDWI01 (sample SAMN01162508, study PRJNA174530) | Oral metagenome, whole genome shotgun sequencing project. | biome: Marine environment; feature: Marine mammal; material: Swab sample of the gingival sulcus; isolation source: swab sample of gingival sulcus...
AGGATTATAGGCCATAGCAGGCTCCTTTCGTAATTTATTTAGTAGTAATTACAGTTTAGGGCGCCTGCTTTTTGGTTGCAAAGGTGGTGAGTTACTACGATCGCATTGACGTGAACATTATGAGGTTGTACAATAGCTGCTATGTATCGATCATCTTCGCGGATCTTTCCGGCTATCATCTTGACGCTAGTGGTTGTCGCATTGATCATCGGCCTCGTTATCGTAGGCCGCTCGATTTTTGGCGCGACGAAACCCGAGACCGAGGAAACCGAGGGCATCACTCCGCAGGAAGAACTACTCACCGTCAATGCCAGCCGCGCTGTTCGTATGACGATACGCGGGCCAATTGTGGCTGATGAAGAGTTTCGCAGTTATCGCGTGAGCGTATCGCCCAATGCGCGCAAATACACTGTCTACAAGGGCTATCTCGACGGCGTACAAAAGCAACGCGCCTATGACAACAACACCCAGGCCTACGAAGAGTTCGTCTACGCGCTCGACAAGGCCGCCTTGACCAAGAAGGGGCGTTACACCGAGGAAGAGGCCAGCGATATCCGCGGTATCTGTGCGACGGGGCGGGTGTATGAGTACGAATTGCTCGATGGCTCGAGTGTGCTGCAGCGGTACTGGACGTCGACCTGCAAGGGCTCGCCAGGTACGTTGGGAGCGAGTGCTGATCAGCTCACTGCGCTATTTACAGCACAGATTCCCGACAAAGTAGACTACAAGAAGCATTTTGGCGGTGGTCTGTCGTTTTGACGGCGGCGCTGCTATACTGATGGCATGATACGGGCAGTGATATTTGACTGTTTTGGGGTGCTCTATATCAAGACGGCCGATTTTTTCTACGAAGCTGCGGTGCCGCATTATCACGAGATACGCGAGCAGCTCTCAGAGATCAACCGCATGAGCGATTACGGTCTCATCACACAAGACGATCGTGCCCAACAGATCAGCAAACTCACCGGGCTCAGGCTCGAGGAGGTGCAAAACTCGATGTCGCGGCGCTACGTCCGTAATACGAAACTGCTCGATTACGCCCAGCAACTGCGTGCGCGCGGTCTCAAGGTCGGTCTGCTCAGCAACATCAGCGCTCAGACGATGGAGGCGTTTTTTTCGACTGAGGAACGCCAGACACTCTTTGACAGCGTGGTGATATCGAGTGATGAAATGCTCGTCAAGCCAAATCCGGCGATTTTTGAGCTTATGGCCGAGCGGCTCGGCGTGACGCCAGGCGAATGCATCATGATCGATGACCTCACGGCCAACTGCGAAGGCGCAGAGGTCGTCGGTATGGAAGCGCTGCTATATGGCTCAAATGCGACCGTCAAAGCTAGTGTAGAAGCGCTGTTGGCGGGCTCGTAGCGCCTATGCTTCGTATGAAGCTCGAGGGGGCTGTATACTAGTGCTATGCCAGAGTTACCAGAAGTCGAAACGGTACGGCGCGGGCTATCGCGCCTGATCGTGGCGAAAACGATTGTCGCAGTCGAGCACGATCACGCCGCGCCCAAGAGCTTTCCGAATACGCCCGACGATGTGGCGCGCTTTGTGATTGGAGCCAAGATAAGCGCGGTGCGCCGGCGAGCAAAAGTTTTGCTCATCGAACTCGATAGTGGCTACACGCTGGTGACACATCTCAAGATGACAGGGCAGCTGGTCTTTGTAGGTGCGCAGCGTTTTGGGGCGGGGCACCCGAACGACTCGCTCGTCGGCGACCTGCCTGACCGCAGTACGCGCGTGACGCTAACGCTCGCAACCACGACCGAGCCAAAAAACATACCACACCATAAAACCGCGCTTGCTATCGGGTCTGACCCCGAGCAGGGGCGGTTGTTTTTTAATGATCAGCGCAAATTTGGCTGGATGAAGCTGTATCCGACTGTCGAGGTGCCGCATATCGATTTTATGCGGCGGGTTGGGCCGGAACCGCTTGACGACGATTTCACAGCGGCGGTGCTGCATGAGCGGCTGCAGCGGCGCAAAAATACGACGATCAAGGCGGCGCTGCTCGATCAAACGGTCCTGGCCGGTATCGGCAATATCTACGCCGACGAATCGCTTTGGGCGGCGCGGATTCATCCCGCAACGCTGGTTCGCGATGTTCCTCAGTCTGCTATCGCACGCCTAGTACCAGAGATGAAGTCTATTTTGAGACTCGCGCTCGAAAAAGGCGGCAGTACCGATCGAAATTATGTGAATGCCGAGGGCCGAAAGGGCAGTTACATCGACTTTGCTCGCGTGTTTCGCCGCGAAAATCAGCCCTGCTCGCGCTGCGGCGCTACAATAGAAAAAATCCGCGTCGCTGGCCGCGGCACGCATGTCTGCGGGCGCTGTCAGGTACAATAGGCGCAGATGATTTACTGTTTGGTCGGGGAAAATGCCTACATGCGCGCACATGAGCTGGCGCGGCTTGTTGGCGAGCGCCCGGTGGAGGTCTACGATGCGGCGGATCTGGATGTCCAGGAGCTAGGCAACATACTGGACGGCCAAACGTTGTTTGCGGACGAGCGAGTGGTCTGTATTCGCCACGCAAGTACAGTAGCGGCGCTTTGGAATGCGATCGGCGAGCGAGTAGCGGATATCGATGAGTCGATGACGCTTTTTTTGATCGAGACTAACTGCGACAAACGTACCAAAACATACAAAACGCTGCAGCGAGCCGCAACGATGATTGTTTGCGACCCGTGGAGTGAGCGCCAGGTGCCGCAGGCTAAAAAATGGTTGATAGACTATGCTGCGTCGCACGCGGTTGCTGTGAGCGAGTCTAGCGTGGGCGAGCTGGTGCAGCGGGCCATTCATGCCAGTGAAGTCACCGGCAAGCCGATTATCGACCAGCAGCTACTGGCAACTGTCGTCGAGCAGCTGGCGGGGGCTGAGCAGGTTACTCCAGAGGTAATCGACGCTGTGATGGCACCGAGTACGCACGACAATGTCTTTGGGCTGCTCGAAGCGGCGCTCGATGGCAATATCGGGCGGCTAGACGTCATGCTGACGCGTCTACGCCATGTGCAGGACGGACACCGTACGCTGGCGCTATTGGCCAGCCAGGCAACAAATTTTGCTGCGCTAGTGCTCTCTAACGACCGCCCACTCGAGCAGGTAGCGGGCGATATAGGTGTGCACCCCTTTGCGCTGAGGGCGATGAAATCGCGGGTCAACGCCGCTGATCGTCAGCAGCTTGACTATGTCGTGGAATGCATCGCTCTGGCTGATCGCCGCGCCAAACGAGGTCAGAGCGATGCGTGGCCGCTGATCGAATCAGCACTTCGAAGCATCGCGCTTCATAGCGCAAACTCGCTCGATTAGATCGAGCGAGCGATGAGCGAGAAAGGGCTGCTGGTTATTTCTTGGCGGTCGTTTTTTTGGCAGCTGGCTTTTTGGCAGCGGTCGCCTTGGTGGCTGGTTTTTTGGCGGCAGTTGTTTTGGCGGCTGGCTTCTTGGCGGCTGGTTTTTTGGCAGCGGCTGCCGGTTTCTTGGCAGCGGGCTTTTTCGCAGGAGCGCTTGCGAGTTTGACGCCAGCGTCTTTTGCGAGCTTGTGTAGTGCTGCCTTGCGGCGAGCGGCGGTTGTCTTGTGCAAGACGTTCTTTTTGACGGCGGTATCGATGGCGCTCTGTGCTTTTGCGAGAGTGCTACTCGAGGGTTTTGCCTGAAATGCTTTGACTGCAAGCTTGATATTGCGCTTGGTCGCTACATTACGCTCGCGGTGCACCGCGGTCTGCTTCATTCGCTTGATAGCTGAGGTGATGATTGGCACGAAAGTATTTCCTTATCTTGTGATCTTAGTAGGGTTATTATATACAATCTTTCGCAGTATAGCGGAAACACCCGTATCTGTAAAGATACAACTGAAAAATGTTTGACCATAAGACGACGCTTATGGTATTATGCTACTAAGGTCTCACCAAATATAAACACGCATTAGGAAAACACCACATGGCAGACGCGAGTCCAAAACAGCAGATTATTGACAAGCTCCAAGCTGTCGATACTGTGATGGTGACTGTCAGTTCCAATCCGTCAGTTGACGCGCTGTCAGCAGCGCTGGGGCTGACGCTGCTCATCAACAAGCTCAACAAACACGCCACGGCGGTGTTTTCGGGTGATATTCCACCGGCGATTACATTTCTGGACCCAAAAAAGACGTTCGAAAATACGGTAGATAGTCTGCGAGATTTCATCATTGCACTCGACAAAGAAAAAGCCGATCATTTGCGCTACAAAGTCGATGGCGACATGGTGAAAATATTTATTACGCCGTACCGAACAACTATCACTGACCGCGACCTCGAATTCAGCCAAGGCGACTACAATGTCGAAATGGTGATAGCGATCGGTGTGACTGACGACAGCGACCTCGACCATGCCCTAGCTGACCACGGCAAGATCATGCACGATGCAACCGTCGCGGCACTGAGTATTGGCAACACGCAGAGCGATATCGGCAGCATCAATTGGCACGAGGCGTATGCGAGTAGCTACAGCGAGCTGCTCGTCGGTGTCGCTGAAGGATTGCGCAAAGACAAAAGCCTGCTCGACGAGCAGGTTGCAAGCGCCTTTTTGACCGGAATTGTCGCAGCGACAGATCGTTTCAGCAATGAACGCACTACGTCGACGGCGATGACGATGGCGGCGGATCTGATGGCGGCGGGCGCCAACCAGCAGTTGATCGCCACCAAACTTGCGGAGGCGCATGAAGTCAGCGAAATCACCACTCCGTCCGAGCCGCGCACCAACAATGACGGTACGATGGCGCTCAGCGACGATGTGTTGGCTCGAGTCGACCGCAAGTCCGACTCGCCGCCAAACGCCCAGGCTCCTGATGGTGATATGCAGATTTCTCACGAAAAAGTCGGCTCGATCGAATCGGTCACTCGACAGACCGAAGCGCAGCGGCAGCGTGCAGCTACAACCGCAGCCAAGACTCAGCTTGCCGATCAGCAAGCAGCGAAGAGCGAGAGTGAAGCAGCGCTTGCCAAGCAGTTGGCGAGCCAACAGCAGCAGTCTGATGTACCATCTGTCGCTGAGATACAACAAGACCTCGCGGCGGCCTCAAGCGAGGTTGATTCGGCTGCGAGTGCGACCGGAATCACTGATATGAATTTGCCGATGCCGATGCAGCACGAGCCGATGTTTGGCGGTACGCTCAATGCAACCACCGATTCTGCGGCCGAGGATGCACGACGTGCTATGGAAAATGATCACAACAAAGGTATTTTGCAGCACAACGCACCGAAAAAATATGTAGGCAATCCGCCTAATCGGCCGACAGCGACAGCTCCAGATGTAACCAAACAGAACAGTGAGGCGCTGCATGAAATGGGAGCGACGCTGCGCGGGCACGATCTGCAGCCCATCCGTTCGTCAGAGGCACCCGCAAAGACGCTTGCCGATATCAACGCGGCACACCGTACTCAGGGTGCCGAGCCTCACGATGCAATCACCGCGGCGCTCAACAGCGGTCTCTCGGCCGAAGAACAGCGCAATAGCATTCCGGCGATGACATATGAAGCAGTTGAGCCTGCACCGCCTCGCGCTCAACCACCGGCTGCGCCGCCCAAACAGGGAGACAGCCAGCCTCAGCTACCACCGATGCCTGATTTTTCACAGCTACCGCCGGAGCTACCGGCGGCCGATACGGCCAATGATGCGGCGCTGGAAGCCAATTTTCCACCCGCTCCAGCCCCGGCTACTCCTCCAGCTCCTCCGTCGCCAGCTGATCCGAAGCAATTCCAGATTCCTGGTCAATCTTGATAGCTGCGCGTATACTACGGTGATATGATCACCGACGGTATAGTATGTATCGACAAACCGAGTGGTATGTCGAGTTTTGGTGTTGTGGCGCGTGTTCGCCGCGTGCTCAGCCAGGCAGCGGGACGCAAAGTAAAGGTCGGTCATACCGGTACGCTCGACCCATTTGCGACCGGCTTGATGATTTTGGTAGTTGGCAGCGAATGCAAGCGAGCGGCAGCCTATAGCAAGCTAGACAAGGTGTATACAGCGACTATTGTACTCGGTACAACAAGTTCGACCGGCGATCCAGAAGGAGAACTGACGATAGTCGACCACGTACAGAGGCCATCGATTGAGGATGTGCGGGCGGTGATACGTCAGTTTGTCGGGCCGATTCAGCAGCGTCCACCAGTGTTTAGCGCTGTCAAAATCGGTGGTCGCCGTGCCTACCAGCGGGCTCGGGCAGGTGAGGCGGTCGAAATGCCAACACGCCAGGTGACAGTGCACTCATTAGAGCTTATCGAGTATGCGTTTCCTACGCTTGTTATTACAGCGCACGTCAGTAGTGGAACGTATATCCGTAGCCTGGCCGCTGACATCGGCGAGGCACTTGGTACAGGGGCATACTGCCGCGAGCTACGGCGCGAATCGATTGCTGATTGGCAAGTGTCGGAGGCGCTCTCTCTCGAGGCGATGGGGATTGATTCGTAGACGCGAAAGCTTGAATTTTGCTAGCAGTATTGCTACAATGCAGTAGCTATGATAACAAAAGATAACAAAGCAAAGGCGATCACCTTGACTCAGACGAGTAAAAACGATGTCGGCAGCCCGCAGGCACAGGTATCGGTACTGACTGCTCGTATCAAGGAGCTCACCGAACACCTCAAGCTAAACAAGCATGACAACATGGCTCGACGCGGACTCATTCAGATGGTGGGTAAGCGCAAGCGATTGTTGAAGTATTTGGAGAGAAAAGATTTTGAAAGCTACAAGTCAGTTGTAGCAAAACTGAAACTCCGCAAATAAAGCGGAGTTTTTTCTTGCCATGTGGATTATGATGATGTATCATAAGCGGTAAGGTGTTAGTATAGACACACATAATATAGTAATCAGGGGGAAGTAATGGCCAGATTACCACAACCAGGCGGTGACGCAGGAAATTGGGGTGAAATCCTCAACGCATACCTACTGGAAACACACAAACCAGACGGTTCACTCAAAGACAGCGTAGTGAACGCTAATACGCTCGGCACTACGGGCGGCGCAGACGGCGACATACTCGTCAAAGATATGAACGCAGCAGGCGGCTTTAGGTGGGCTACACCTACGGGCGGTGGCGGCGGTGTCACAACCATCAACCTATCGGGTGATGTGACCGGACCGAACAACGCGACCGTTATCGCGAATGGTGCCGTCACTGCAGCGAAGCTTGCGAACGGTGCAGTCACGGGAGACAAATTGGCTCCAGGAGCAGTCAACGGCTCATCGCTTGCCAACGGTTCGATCGATGCATCGAAGCTGGCAGTCAGTGGTTCAGCAGGCAACAATAGCGTACTGGGCTGGAACGGCTCAGGACTTGCTTGGGTGACTCCGTCTGGCGGCGGTGGCAGCAACCCTATGGCACTTGATGACCTCACCAACGTATCTGCTGGTGGAGCAACCAACGGCCAAGTACTTTCGTACAACGGTAGCCAGTGGGTACCTGTTACGCCATCTGGTGGCGGCGGTGGCGGTGGTGCAACCACCCTCAACGAGCTTAGCGATGTCAACTCTGCTGGCGCAGCTGATGGCCAAGTGCTTTCGTACAACGGTACTCAGTGGGTACCTATCACACCATCTGGTGGCGGCGGTGGCGGTGGTGCAACCACCCTCAACGAGCTTTCAGATGTCAATGCAGCAAGCCCAGCTAACGGTCAGTTCCTGAGCTACAATGGTACCGCATGGGTACCGGTTCCTGCTCCTACTGGTGGCGGCGGTGGCGGTATGACTCTGCCTGTCTTTACGCCACGTCCGACGACCGAGAGCATCACGGCAAACAACGGTGACTATGTCCTCGTTGATGACACCGCAGGTGCTGTGTTCGTCACATTGCCAGCACCAGAGCTCAACGCAACAGTTCGAGTTCTCGTCGTAGCCGAGTCAACCAACTCAGTTCGTGTCAAGTCGCCTGCTGGTTCGTTCCTCAACAAAGCAGGTAACGACTATCTGGCACTCAATCAAAACTACATCGGTCGAGAGTTTTGGAGTGATGGCAACAACTGGTACGCATCAATCTAACAATCGACCATAAGGAGTAAAAAGCAATGAATACTGGTGGAAGTGCAGCAATCACCGAGCTCAATCAAGCTGGTGATGTGGTATTCAACAGTCTCGCCAATGACGATGCGCTCATGTACAGCTCGGACGATAGCGCCTGGAAAAACACCCCGCTTTCCGATAAAGCAGCGCTGTCAACTGGCGGCGGCCAGGAAAAAGTTGTCGTAGAGAGTGTATCTGGCACATATGCTGCCGACCTCGCTAGTGGCAACGTCTTCTTCCTGACACTTACAGGCAACACGACGCTGTCTGTAACTGGTGCCGAGGCAGGCAAAGCGTGTGCATTCACGCTCTATGTCAAGCAAGACGGTACAGGTAGCCGCACATTGTCGCTGCCAACTATCAAGTGGGCTGGCGGTACTGTGCCAAGTATCAGCACGAACGCAAATGCAGTTGATGTATTCGTGATCGAGACGCTGGACGGAGGCTCGACCTGGTACGGGTCACTTGTTGGCAACAACTTTAGCTAGCAATAGTCTACATCTGGCCATCGAATCGCCCGCCACAGTGCGGGCGATTTGATTGGTTGGGGAAGATAGGCGGCTATGAGCCGATGTATTTATCGCTTCAAGTACGCTATACTAGTGAGTGCAATACTAGGCGGATAGTGATAGATACGACGTTTTTTGTCGAAAAATGTCGTACCTGTTACTCTCCGCAGATTAGAAAGGAGTGCTCAAATGAGTATTATCAATCCAAGTGGCAAAGAAATTTTTAGTGTCACTACCCAGTTGTGCGGTAAACCGCTAGAGATAGAGGTCAACAGAGTCGGTTTTCGTACCACCGGCAGCGTACTCGTACGCTACGGTGACACCGTCGTACTAGGTAGCTCGCAGGTCTCGAGCCGCCCGGTCGTGCTTGACTACTTTCCGCTCAGTGTCGACTATGAGGAAAAAATGTATGCAGCCGGCAAAATCAGCGGTAGCCGATTTATCAAACGCGAAGGTCGTCCGAGTGATGAAGCAGTACTGATCGGCCGCTTGATCGACCGTCCGATTCGACCACTGTTTCCGAAAGGCTATCGCCAAGAGGTTCAGGTAGTCGCCAGCGTACTCAGTATGGATCCGAACTTTCGCCCTGACATGGTGGCGATGGTGGCGGCCTCGAGTGCATTGACGCTGACAGGAACGCCGTTTGATGGTCCGGTCGCCGGGCTGCGCGTAGGTCGTGTGAACGGCGAGTTCAAGGCGTTTTTGACCCCCGAAGAGCGCAAACATAGCGATCTTGACCTGGTTGTCGCTGGCATCGAGAGCGGCATCACTATGGTCGAAGCTGGCGCAAACGAAGTAGACGAGCAGGTGATCGTTGATGCCATGAAATGGGCACATGAGGCAATGCAGCCGGCGATTCAGCTCCAAAAAGAACTCAAGCAAAAAATCGCACCAGCGGCCCAAGAGTACGAACTAGTAGTGCCAAATGAATCGATCCAAACAGAGGTCAATGCGTGGATCGAAGGTAAACTTGGCGCGCAACTACGCAAAGAATACCCAGAGCGCAACGAAATGATCAATGAAATACGCTGGGACTTTCACGAGCAGATGAGCGAAAAACTCGGCGAAGAAGCCTATAGCAAAGAGGTACGCGATGAGTACGACGAGGCGTTTACGATGGCTATCCACGAGGATGTGCGGCGCGGTATTGTCGAGGATCGTCAGCGGCCAGACGGTCGTGCGCTTGATGAGATTCGTCCTCTCAGCAGCGAGGTGGGTGTGCTGCCGCGGGCGCATGGCTCAAGTATTTTTACTCGCGGCGTGACGCAAGCGATGAATATCGTTACCTTAGCACCGCTCAGCTACGCCCAAATGGTCGATACTATGGAAGTGACCGATGGCGAGCGCCGCTATATGCATCACTACAACGCGCCGGGCTATACTGTCGGTGAAGTCCGCCGCTTGGGCAGCCCGGGCCGGCGCGAAATTGGCCATGGGTATCTCGCTGAGCGGGCGCTCACAGCAGTGCTGCCACTCGAGGAGGACTTCCCGTATGCGATTCGTTCTGTCACCGAGATCATGAGTCAGAATGGCTCAACTAGTATGGCGGCAACCTGTAGCTCGTGCTTGGCGTTGATGGACGCCGGCGTGCCGATCGCACGGCCTGTCAGTGGTATCGCGATGGGTCTGATGATGGATGGTGATACGTCGTATGTGCTTAGCGACATCGCCGATGCCGAGGATTTTGCGGGTGATATGGACTTCAAAATCACTGGCACCGAGCGCGGCGTCACGGCATTGCAGATGGATATGAAAGTGCACGGTTTGCCGGTCGAAGTTCTGGCGCAGGCGATTGAGCAATCGAAGCCCGGCCGAGCACACATTTTGCAGCATATGCTCAGCGTACTCGCAGCACCGCGCGAGGCACTCAGCCCGTACGCGCCGCGTATCGAAAAGATCAAGATCAATCCAGACAAGATCGGTGCAGTTATCGGCAAGGGCGGTGAAACGATCAACAAGATCACTAGCGAGACCGGTGCTGAGGTTGATATTTCCGAGGACGGGCTGATCACCGTAGCGAGTCCAGATGGTGACTCAATTGCAAAAGCGATGGAATGGATCAAGAGCCTAGTTGAGGAGCCAGAGGTCGGCAAAATCTATGAAGGTACGGTAGTGAGCATCAAAGACTTTGGCGCGTTCGTCAACATCCTACCCGGTATTGACGGCATGGTGCATATATCGCGCCTCGCCCCTCACCGTGTTGAAAAAGTGACAGATGTCCTAAAAGAAGGCCAAAAAGTCCGCGTCAAACTGATGGAGATCGACGACCGCGGCCGCCTCGCGCTGAGCCTCAAAGACGCGGAGTAGGCGGTTGATGGTAGGCGATCGCGAGTTGACGCATCTGCCGGTCAATCTACACGAAGTTGCAGGGCTGTAGGGGATTTGCGTCCGTGATTGCCTCGAGCCGACAGATGAGGTATGTAGCGAACCAAATCAAGGTTGGCGGGAGCGTGTAGCTCGTATAGTCTGGGTGTGGTATAGTGGCGGTAGAATAACTATAAGCACATAAGGACCATAGGATAGTAGCGATGACACCAGAAGACAACCAACCAAAGACAACACCAGAAACACCGGCCGCGCCGTCGGCACGGGAGCCGGTACCACCCGAAGCTCCGCCAGATGCGGTTGCTCCGCAGACGACTGCGCCGGAAATGCCGGTTGAGCCAACCGCACCGACAGAGGTCGAGCCGGTATCGATTCCAACGAAGCCTGAGCACGCCGCTGCGGTCTCCGATAGCCCGTCGGCTGCGACCGATAATCATGGCTCGCCAGCGCCTCAGTCGAGTGCAGACGCATCACAATCGGCCAATCCGCTTGCTGCACAAGATGCTACTCCAGTAAGCTCAGACCAGATGATGGGCTCGAAAAAGCCAGTCAACAAGACTATTATCGCCGCCGTTGTCGCAGCAGTGGTTGTGGTGGTACTGATAGTGGTCGCTTCATTGGTATGGGGTTCGATGTAACCGCGACCACTTCTGAAACGTCGTTAGCAGCAGGGAGGTGCCGATGATGGTAGCGTCCGAGCCATCGAAACAGGCTCAGCTCGATGCGCTAGCTGCTGAGATTGTCGATGCGAATACGTGTCCGGATTTGGCCGCCAGTGCGACTCAATTAGTCATGGGTGACGGCAACCCCGACGCCGACATTGTTTTTGTCGGCGAAGCGCCGGGTAAAAACGAGGATGAGCAGGGGCTGCCGTTCGTTGGTGCAGCTGGCAAATTTCTCGATGAGATGCTTACCGCGGCCGAGATGAGGCGCGGCGACGTCTATATCACCAATATTGTCAAATATCGTCCACCAAACAACCGCGACCCATTGCCCGAAGAAAAAAAGGCCTTCTGGCCGTATTTGCTGCGTCAAATTGAGGTAATACAGCCAAATGTCATCATCACGCTAGGTCGGCACAGCGGTGCGTATTTCATCCCAGACCTGCGTATTTCGCGCGATCATGGCCGCCCGCGCACGGTTCGTTACAACGGTATGACCGCTCTCGTTATTCCGCTCTATCATCCGGCCGCCGCACTCTATAATGGCGGTATGCGGCAGACATTGATCGATGATTTTATCAACGCTGCGGCGTATGCGGCAAAGTACCGGGCTTGACGTCGTGGCGAGGGGCATGGTTCGCTAAACTAAAACGGAACAGCCCGCTACAATAAGTAGTCACAACAACACTTAACGTAGAAAGGACTGTTCCTATGACTAGTCTAGCAGATACT
>PDWI01008324.1_pt1 | contig 12254 bp, 10 predicted proteins | sample 1430891 | NCBI WGS metagenome assembly PDWI01 (sample SAMN01162508, study PRJNA174530) | Oral metagenome, whole genome shotgun sequencing project. | biome: Marine environment; feature: Marine mammal; material: Swab sample of the gingival sulcus; isolation source: swab sample of gingival sulcus...
TCAAGAGCCATTTTGGTCAGCGTGCTTCCCATCAGCAACGAAGAAAATAGCATCAAAACGATTACTATAATTATAATAACCCTATCTCCTTTTACTATTTTATTGATATTTTTTAACATATTTTATTATAAATTTCTAACAGCTTTTTTAAATTTATTACCTCTGTCGATATAATTATCGAACAAATCGAAACTCGCACAAGCCGGCGACAACAAAACAGTTTCTCCGTCTTGGGCTATTTTGTAGGCTTCCATAACGGCAGCCTCCATATTGTTTGTGCTGACAACTTCTTTCAGATTGCCAAAATTTTCAATAATTTTTGAATTATCAACGCCCAAAGCAACAATGGCTTTTACTTTTTTGGCAACCAATTTTTTCAACAACGAATAATCGTTGCCCTTGTCGGTTCCGCCCATTATAAGCACAATTGGGGTATCTATCGCCTCCAAAGCGTACCAAACCGAATTTACATTTGTTGCTTTCGAGTCGTTCACAAATCGGATATTGCGAATCGACTGAAAATACTCCAAACGATGCTCAACACCCTTGAAATTTGAAAGCGTTTTTTTAATAACAGGATTTTTAATGTCGTTCACGCTTGCCACAAGAGCCGCCGCCATCGAGTTGTAAATATTATGTTTACCAACCAAACTAAAATCCTTTGCCATCATTTCGATATAAGTTTCTTCGGTTTTTAGGCTTACTTGCCCGTTTTTGAAATCTGCCCCTTGCGGAACATCAACTTTTATCGAAAATGGATATTTTTTAGCCTTTACAGAATCGTTAATTTTACCCGTAACACTCTCATCATCAGCATTATATATCAAATTATCTTTTTCTGTTTGATTTTGCGTTATTCTCAATTTTGATTTTATATATTTTTCAAAATCGTAATCGTATCTGTCGAGATGATCGGGCGTAATATTCAACAAAACAGCCGTATCGGCTTTGAAGTCGTACATATTGTCGAGTTGAAAACTGCTAAGTTCCAGAATATAATATTCGTAATCTTCGCAAGCAACCTGTTTAGCAAAACTTTCGCCCACGTTTCCGCCCAAACCAACATTCAGACCGGCATTTTTAAAAATCTCGTAAGTCAAAAGCGTAGTAGTTGTTTTTCCGTTGCTTCCGGTTATGCAAATCATTTTGGCTTTTGTGTAACGAGCAGCAAATTCAATCTCCGAAATTACAGGAATATTTTTTGCCCTTACTTTTTCTAAAACCTCAATATTATCAGGTATTCCGGGGCTTTTTATAATTTCCCTTGCCGACAAAATAATATCCAAGCTATGTTTATTTTCTTCAAAATCAACATCGTTTTCAATGAGTTCCTGCTTGTAATATTTGCCAATTTTTCCATTATCGGAAACAAAAACATCAAAATTTTTCTTTTTGGCAAGAATTGCAGCGCCCAAACCACTTTCGCCTGCTCCTAATATTACTATTTTGTTGTTCATTTACCTAATTTTTAAAGTTATTATTGATATTACAGCCAAAAATATCGCAATGATTATAAACCGACTGACTATTTTAGTTTCGTGTATTCCCTTTTTTTGATAATGATGATGCAACGGCGCCATCAGAAATAGGCGTTTGCCCTCACCAAATCGCTTTTTGGTATATTTAAAATATCCGACCTGCAACATAACAGAGATGTTTTCGACAAAGAAAATTCCGCCAAAAATGGGCAAAAGCCACTCTTTTCGCACCAAAACCGCCAAAACAGCAATTATTCCGCCAATGGTCAAACTGCCGGTGTCGCCCATAAAAATCTGAGCGGGATAAGCGTTGTACCACAAAAAACCGATTGTTGCCCCAACAAAAGTTGCCGTAAAAACAACCACTTCGCCAACATTAGGTATATACATAATATTCAGATAGTTAGCCAGCATTGTATGCCCCGAAACGTAGGCAAAAACCGCCAACACTCCGGCCGAAACAGAACTCGTGCCGGCTGCCAACCCGTCTAAACCGTCGGTCAAATTAACTCCGTTTGAAATAAAAACAATTATCAAAATTATAATGCCTATATATATTAATGTGTTCAACCATTTCCAATCATCACTCAACGGCAAAATCTTTTCGTAATTAATTTCATTATCTTTAAAAAATGGCATTGTCGTTTCCAAAGTTTTGTGTTTTGAATAAACATACTCAACTTTATTCGTTTCGGAATTTAATTTTTTTTCAAAATTGTTGCTAACAATTATTTGTTTATTAAAAATAAAAATAAGCGCTATAATCAAACCAAGACTGACCTGTGCTATTATTTTAAATCTTCCCTTTACACCGCCTTTATCTTTTTTGAAGACTTTTATGTAATCGTCTAAAAATCCGAGAGTTCCGAGCCAAACAGTGGTAAGCAACAACAAAATTATATAAATATTGAAAATTTTTGCAAACAACAAAACCGGAACCAAAATCGAAATAATGATGATAATTCCGCCCATCGTGGGAGTACCGGCTTTTTGGTTCTGACCGTCCAAACCCAAATCTCTGATAGTTTCGCCAATTTGTTTTTTTCGTATAAAACGAATTATTTTTTTTCCAAAAGCCAAAGAAATCAACAAAGCCGTAAGCATAGCCATGCCCGCTCTAAATGTAATATAATTGAACAATCCGGCTCCCGGAACATTTATTTTGTCTAAATATGCAAATAAATAATATAACATTTTTCTAATTTTCTAATATTTTTTTCACCTCTTCTTTGTCGTCAAAGTGATGTCTAACCTTATTTATTTCTTGATAAGTCTCGTGTCCTTTGCCGGCAATGAGAATTATATCATTTTTTTTCGCCACAACAGTCGCGGTTTTTATGGCCTGTCTGCGGTCGGTTATTCGCAGAAATTCAGCTTTGTCATCAAGTCCTTTTTCCATATCGTCAAGTATGGTTTCAGGATTTTCGGTACGCGGATTATCCGACGTCAAAATCACAAAACTCGAATAAAAACTCGCAATAGTCGCCATTTTCGGGCGTTTCGTTTTATCTCTGTCGCCTCCCGCCCCAACGACCGTAATTATTCGTTGTGCATCATTCTTGATTTTATTTATTTCTTTTAAAATATTTTCCAAAGCGTCGGGCGTATGTGCGTAATCGATTATTGCAAACAATCCTTTACCTTTTACCACATCAAATCTGCCGGTTACGGATTTCATAGTACTCAAAAAAGTAAAAATCAGGTCTTGTTGTTCGGACAACAATAAATCCGCTACTGCAAAGACAGCCAGCAAGTTATACACATTGTAAGTTCCAACAAATTGTAGCCAAAGCTCCTTGTTGTTGATTGTTACAAAAGTAGAATCAAAATGCGCCTCAACAACTCTCGCCTTGTAGTCGGCAAGCGTTTTCAACGAATACGAGTACTTATTGGCAACCGTATTTTGCAACATAACCGAGCCGTTTTTGTCATCAACATTGGTTATGGCAAACGCCGATTTTTTCAGATTATCAAAAAGGATTTTTTTTGAGTTCAAATAATTTTTAAAATTGCCGTGATAATCCAAATGTTCGTGCGTCAAATTCGTAAAAACAGCACCGTCAAAATCAACAGCATGAACCCTTTTTTGCATCAACGAATGCGAGCTGACCTCCATAAAACAAAATTGGCAATTTTGCTCCACCATCAAGCTAAATAATCTGCTAAGCTCTACAGCTTCGGGAGTTGTATGAGTTGCATCAATTTTTTGTTCGCCCACATAATTTGCAATTGTAGAAATCAAACCGGATTTGAAGCCCATTTTAAGAAACATTCTGTAAAGAGTTGTGGCAATGGTAGTTTTGCCGTTAGTTCCGGTAATTCCGACAATCGTCATTTTTTTAGACGGATTGTCGTAAAAATTTTCGGCACAAATAGCAAGCACCGCTTTGGTATCCTCAACTTTTATGTAAGTAACATTCGCAGATTTTTCGATTTCGTCAGAATAAATAACCGCCGTAGCACCATTTTCGACCGCATTTTTGACAAATAAATGTCCATCAACCTGCGTCCCGACAGTTGCCACAAACAAAAAATTAGATTTTATTTTTCGAGAATCGGCAGAAATACCGTCAATTTTCAATTCTTTTTCGCCCTGAAAATCAACTACTTGTACATTTTCTAATATTTTTTCAAGAAATTTCATAAAATCTGTTTATATTTTTAATTTTAATGTAACCAACTGATTTTTAGTTACTTTTGTTCCCGCTTTGATAGACTGACTAATAACTCTGCCCCGCCCGTCAATTTTTATATTCAATTTATATTTTTCGAGCATAAAAATTGCGTCGCGCGCATTCATTCCGACAACGTCGGGCATTATAGTTTTTTCAATTTTCAGCATTTGCAAATCTATGCTGTCGCTCTGACTTACAGGTCTCACCCAATGCGCATTACTGTTTACGTAAGGCACATTGATAGACGTCAAGGCGGTTTTCAAAAATCCGCCAAAACTAACTGCCGCATCGGGCAATTCCGCTTTCGGTTTCATCGAATTTACCAACAACAATTCTTGGTGTAAATCGTAATCGAAAGTATAAATTTCTTCGGCAATTTTCCGCACAACAGGTCCGGCAGCCATACTCCCCGACTTGTTATTTTTCGGTTTATTTATCCAAACCAAACAAGTATATTTTGGCTTGTCTGCCGGAAAATATCCAACAAAAGTTGTGTTGTAATCCGAAGTATAACGACGTTGTGCATCGCTGTATATTTGCGAAGTTCCGCTCTTTCCGGCTATTTTTACAATATCGCTCTGTACATATTTTTTAGCCGTTCCGTTTTCAACCACTCCCTCCAACAAAGTTTTACATTTTTCGAGAGTTTCCTTTGAGCAAATAAGCGAATTTAAAACTTTCACTCCGTAAACTTCGCCTTTATTTTCGCCATTTGGTTTTATTTCTTTTATAAATTTTGGTTTTACCATAATTCCGGAATTTGCAACAGCGTTGTAAAACGTCAAAATGTGCATCGCAGTTATCGAAATTTCGTAGCCGATAGCAATCTGTCTGACAGAAACGTTGGACATTGTTTTTTTCGATTTGCTCGAAATAATAGGCGTTGGTTCTGTTTCAAGCCCCGTATTTATAGGATTTGTAAAGCCATATTCGGCAATTTTGTCCATAAATTCATTGCTTTTGTCCTTAAAAATCGAATGTATAATTTTTGTTGTCCCAACATTCGACGAAAGCTCAAAAACTTTTGCCAACGGCATAACTCCAAAACCACCTGTACCATCAGATTTATAGTTGTAATCCCTAAATTTGAAGCCGTTTACTTCCCAAATTCCGTTGTGCGTATTTATCATTTTGTCGAGTTTCAAATCGGGGTCTTTTTCAAAAGCTATCATAAAGGAAATCAACTTCATAACCGAACCCGGCTCATAAAGTTTTGTGATTGCAATATTGTCAATTTCGCCGTAAACCGAATCGTTCACTTTCGACAAATTGACCATTGCCCGAATTTCGCCGGTTTCCACCTCCATAAGCACTGCAACGCCCGAATTAGCCTGCAATTCGTACAATCTCTTTCGCAAAATTTTCTCAATAATATCTTGCATATTTATATCCAATGTTGTAACAACATCAGAGCCGTGTGTAGGTTCGTTTATTGTTTCGAGTGTTTTATAAAAATGATTACTCAAAACTTGCACTTTTTCCTGTCCGCTTGTGCCGGCAAGTTCTTTATTTTTAATTTTTTCAACGCCCAAATAATTTCCGTCTTGACCTTTTATACCAATAACCCGACGCCCCAAACTATCTGAAAATGAAATTCTTACGTTTTTCTTTTTGTATATCAACCCACCTTTGTATTTGCTCAATCGGAAAAGCGGAAAAGTTTTTAAAATCGAAAAATCAAAATAATCTACTTTTTTCCGAATCGGCACATATCTCTTGTTGTTGGCGCGAGCATCATAAAAAAGTTTCAAATAATCTTCTTTTGATTTATCGTTGAACAAATCTGCCAACAAATACGCCAAACTATCCAAATTTTGGTTTCTTTTGGCTTCGTCCAAATTGTTGATATACGGCGTGTTAGGGTCCATATAAATATCATAATATATTGAATTTGTGCTGATTACCCTCCCGTTTACGTCCAAAATATTGCCCCTTATTGGAACAATATTTTTTTGAGTAATTGTATGACTTTTTTCGGTGTAATGCGTCGAATTTATAAACATATAATATATAGATGTCAAAAACGATACAACTCCCACAATTATTACAAAAAATAATATCAAACTATATTGTCTTAATATGTATTTTTTAATGTCCATTCGCTTCGTTTTCTGTTCTGATAATTAGCACTTTGGGCGGTTTTGATAATTTATTCAACCCAATTTTTCTCTCTTTTACTTGTTTATCGACCTCGTTTATCAAACTGATGTCCATGAGTTTCGACTGAATGAAAACCGATTCTTCTTTCAGCGTATTTATTTCTTTTGTAATCTTCTGAATCTTAGCAATTCTCATAGCTCCAACCGATTCGGTCAGCACAAAAACCATGATGATAACAAAAATTAAAAAAAGATAATGTATGTTCTTTCTTAAATATTTATTTTTCAAAAAACGCCCATCTAATATTTTTTTTACCACACTCATATTACAATTTTTTAGCAATTCTTAGTTTTGCGCTTCTTGCTCTGTTATTCAGAGCAATTTCCTCCTCGTTAGGCACTATAACCTTTGAATTTAAAGGCTCCAACGGTCTCAACACATTTCCGTACATATCCGTATTTCGTTGTCCTTCAAAATTTCCGGTTCGGAAAAAATTTTTCACCAATTTATCTTCGAGCGAATGATAGCTGATAATCGCTACACGTCCATTTTCGCCCAAAATTTCGGGAATTTGTTGCAATAAAACCCTCAAAGTTTGCAATTCTTGGTTCACTTCAATCCTAACGGCTTGAAAAATTTTCGCCAAAAATTTATGTTCATTTTTCTTTGGTAAAACATTTTTCAACACCTCAACTAACTCAGAAGTCGTGTTAATTTCTTTTTTTCGCCTGCTTATTGAAATAATTTTGGCTATCTGATGAGCATTTTTCAACTCACCATAATTTCTAAAAATATTTCTCAAATCTTGCTCCGCATAATTATTTATAATTTCCCTTGCATCAATTTTTTGATTTTTATTCATTCGCATGTCCAAAGGCGCATCAAAACGAAAAGAAAAACCACGTTCCGGCTCGTCAATGTGATGTGTCGAAATCCCCAAATCGGCAACAATTCCGTCTATTTTTTTTATTTTAAAATAATGCAGAAATTGTTTTATATACTGAAAATTGCTTCGTACAAGCACAAAATTGTCGGCATCAAACTTATTTTTTTGAGCATCTTCGTCTTGGTCAAACGCAACCAATTGTCCGGTTGTTAAATTTTTCAAAATTTCGGACGAATGCCCGCCCCCGCCAAAAGTCGCATCAACATAAATACCGTTCGGTTTTATGTCCAAACCCGCTATGGTTTCGGCTAATAATGCCGGTATATGATATTCTTTATTCATTGTCGTCGCCTAATAATTTTTGTGCCAAATCGGCAAATTCAGTATCGCTATGCTCTATTTGTTCGTAAATTTCTTTCGCCCAAATTTCTATTTTTGTGTCCAATCCCAACAGATAAACTTCTTTTTTAATCTCAACCATATCCAATAACCTTTTGGGAATCAGTATTCTACCGGAAGTATCCATAGTCATTTCTGCCGTATCACGGTAAAATTCTCTCAAAAATCGGCTGTGTTCTTTGTTATAAGGATTCAATTTGCTACGTATAAAATCTATTTGACGTTGCCATTCTTCGGAAGTATATAAAACAAGACATTTTTCGTAAATATCTTTTTTGATAACAAACTTTTTTTGCTCATTATCAAGCTGTTTCTTCAACCCCGCCGGAAATGAAAAACGCCCCTTAGCCTCTATTTTACACAATATGTCCCCTATAAAACTTGTCATTTTTTGCGTCTTTTTTGACTTTGTAAAAATACAAAATTTTCTACCACTTTATACCATTTTTTTCCTTTTTTTTCCACAATTTTAAAAATTATTTTATAACATACTGATTACCAATATATTACAAAATTGATTTTTATATGTTTTTTTATTTTTTATTTTTTATTACTTTCGTGAAAATTTTATTAGCAATGGAATATAAAAAATACGTAGAACTTGATAAAATTATAAAAGAAAAAAGCCCTGAACTTCATAAAAAACTACCGCGTTTTGCCGTCAGAAGATTAAAAAAAATTGTTTATGAAGATGAAATAAACAATATTATGAACTTATATCACGACGACCAAGGGCAAGAATTTGTAAAATCGCTACTGCGTCATTGGGACGTAACAATAAAATACTGCGGGTTAGAAAATATACCGCAAGGAAGATATGTTTTTGCGGCCAATCACCCGCTGGGCGGATTAGACGGGATTGCAATTCTAAATTTAGTACACGCGTTTTTTGGCGAATCCAAAGCTATTGTCAATGAATTATTGCTTAATGTTGTAAATCTACAACCGGTTTTTGTTGGTGTTAATGTTTTTGGAAAATTTACACGCACTCAAATACAGGCAATAGACGACCTATACAAATCTGACAATCAGGTAATTATGTTTCCGTCCGGCGTAGTTTCTCGCAAAATAAAAAAAGAAGTTAAAGATTTGGAGTGGAAAAGAAGTTTTTTGACAAAAGCCATTGCTTACCAACGAAATATAATTCCGATATACATAGATGCTAAAAATACCGATTTTTTTTATAACTTTGCCAAGTACAGAAAAAAAATTGGTATAAAAACAAATCTTGAACTCGTTTACTTGCCTCGCGAAATGTTTAAATTCAAAGGCAAAGAAATTATTTTTAAATTTGGCGAACCTATTCCGATACAAAAATTTACAAAAGATAAATCGTTGAATTATTGGGTCGATTACGTTCGAGAAAAATCCGACGCACTCAAAACAACAGAATTTGAAAAGGTGCATAATTTTGAACCAACAGCCGAAAGACGTACATTATAATTAATGTGTTTTCGTAAAAAATTCAATATCTAAAAAAAAATTAGAGTGTTTCCAAAATAATAATTAGGAGTTCTTGGATTTCTAAAAAATTATTTATTATGAAAAAATCATTTTTATTAGTATTGATTATCACGCTTGTAACGTTTTCGTGTGAAAAAAATCCCAAAGGCGAAAACGGTAGCAACGGAGAAAACGGCGAAAACGAAATTCCATTGGCAACAACCGACGGAACAGTAAAAATAGCAAGATGGCAAGGAAACAAAAAAGCAGCAATGCTCTTTTATTTCGACGACAGCACAGTGGGACAAGCCCAACTGGGAATCCCAATTTTCAACCAAAACGGTCTGATAGGCACGTGGTTTGTAAATCCGGGAAGTAGTTATTACGACTACAATCGCCAAATGTGGGAAGTTGAATCGAAAAAAGGCAATCAAGAACTCGCAAACCACACAATGACGCATACCGGCGCCGAAAACAACGAAGAGGCAAGATACGAAATTGGCGAAGCGTCTAAAATTATCTGGAAAATCAGAGGCGACAACGAATACGGCTCACTAATAGCTTTCAATCGCGGAGGTGGCACCTCTTGGGATAACGTCGATTTGGTAGAAATTTTGCAAGAATATAAAAACATCGACAGAGTAACAACTATTATCGGCGAACGAATGATAGGACAATCTGTAAAATCAGGCTCAAAACCAAACGAAATACTGAAAAATTACCCCAAAGCCCTAAAAGACAGCATTATATGGATGTTATCTTTTCACGGAATTGCCGAAAATGACGGAAATCCACCAATGGATCACGGAAATGCAGCGGTATGGGTCGAACATTTTAAAACTTTTGCTCAAGAAGCTGCAAAACTTAAAGCAGATTTTTGGAATGGCGGATACATCCAAATTTATAAATATATCCAAGAACGCAAAACAGCAACAGCAAAATTACTCCAATACAGCAACGATAAATATTCCGTAGAACTAACTTCTACCAAAGATGCAAAATACTTCAACGAACCTTTGACGCTTGTTATCAATCTACCAAAAAATTGGGACAAATGCAAAGTTACTCTAAACAACAAAGAAATTGCTCACACAATAAACGATGGTGTGTTGCTGATTAACGTTGTGCCCAATTGTGGTAAAGTTTACATCAAAAGATAAAATTTTCACTCGCACTTGTTTGGGAAATTGAGAATTGAGAGTTGAGAATTGAAAATTGATAATTCTGTTTTGCAAACCAACGAAAAGTTTTACTATCTTAACGCAATACCTAACAAGTGCGATTTTAACTCATTAAAATAAAAAAAATGAAAAATAAAATTAATATAATAGTTGCAATATGCCTTATTTTAAGCATTTTAGCCTGCAAAAAGCCAAAAGCTAAAGATACAAATAACACAAACAACAACACTACCGACCAAGAAATCCGTAAAGGAGATTTTTATGTTTCGCCCACCGGAAACGACAATAATTCGGGAAGCGAAGATATGCCTTTTGCTACGATAAAAAAAGGTGTAGAAGCCTTATCGGACGGCGAAACGCTGATTGTAAAATCGGGTGTTTACGACGAATTTGTTTACGTAGAAAAAGGTGGCGAAAAAAAATCAATAAATATTTTGGCCGAAACAATAAATAAAACTCAATGTTCGGGGTTTAGGATATTCAAAAAAGCTGACAATGTTAAAATTAATGGCTTTAAAATAGTAGAAACAAATCCCGAAAATTCGGGCATTGTAGTTTACGGAAAGTCAAATATCGAAATTTCGGATTGCCACATTTCAGAATGTTCGAGCGGAGCTATACGTATTTTCAAAAATGCAAAAAATATAATTATCAAAAATAATACGATGGTTCATAACGGATTTTTTGGAATTTATATGGACGGACAAAATGCTGTAATAGAGAACAATACAATCAGTAGAACTGTCCAATTTCACCCCAATTGTGTACCATCGGAACACCCGGGAGCCGATGCAGACGGAATTGTTATCTACGGAAGCGGACACCGAATTGTTGGAAATACCATAACCGATATTGGAGAACCAAACGACCCGAATAACGTAAATCCTCACAGTGATTGTATTCAAAGTTCAAAAATTAGTAGCAACACGGTTTTGAAAAACTCAACTATCGCAAACAACTATTTTAAAGTCAATCACAATTCCGGCAAGGGCATCATCATCGAATCGAAAAATAGTTATTGCGAAAATATGGAAATTTACAACAATATTTTTGAAATAAAAGACATCGGAATATGTATGAGTAATGGGAAATACCGAAATATCAGCGTCTGTAATAATGTTTTTAAAACTAATTTGGAACAAGCCTCGTGGGGAACTGCTATTTTTATGAAAAATGTTGAAAACTACAAATTTATAAACAATATCACAATAGATTGCAGGAACGAACATAGAAAAATAATAGGAGGTTCGGGAGAGATTTCACATAATTTAGCGTACAATTCAGACAATTCTAATTTCAGTATGACGCCACCAAAACAAGAAAATGAAATAGTAGGAGAAAATCCAAATTTTGTAAAATACACCGGTCTTCACGGCAACAATGACTATCATTTGCAAAGCAATTCGCCGGCAATAGACAAGGGAAAGACGTTAGAATTTATAAAATTTGATAAAGAAAACACAGAACGACCACAAGGAAATAACTATGACATAGGCTGTTATGAGAATTGAGAATTGAGAATTGAGAATTGAGAGTTGAGAGTTGAGAACGGCGAAGCCTTCACGATAGTAATTATCATATTGATAATCAGAGAGTTATGATTTTCGCAAACACATAAACCTCTGATTATCAAATTATAAAAAAAACTATTGTTGTAATATAGTCAAAATTTATCGCTTACTATTGTTTACCTCTTCAAATTTTTGTTCCAATTCTTCTATGGTTGGCAAATCGGATTTTAAATTTTCCGGCAAATTTTCTATCAATGTAAACTCGCTTACTCCTATCGGCTTTGAAATTCCTCGCAAGGCAAACTCGGTTTCTATCCTTTTTTTATCTCTACAAAGCAAAATTCCAATTGTTGGTTTATCATCATCAGCTTTTATTAAGCTATCTACAGCTGACAGATAAAAATTTAATTTTCCTGCATATTCAGGTTTGAACTTAGTATTTTTCAGTTCTATAACAACATAACATTTAAGTCTTGTGTGATAAACAATAGTTCGTTAAAAAATCAAGCCGCAATAGTTCCAAAACATAGCAGTTCTTTTAACTGCTTAGTATTTTTTAACTTATTAGGCTTAACAGCAAA
>PDWI01008325.1_pt1 | contig 12254 bp, 3 predicted proteins | sample 1430891 | NCBI WGS metagenome assembly PDWI01 (sample SAMN01162508, study PRJNA174530) | Oral metagenome, whole genome shotgun sequencing project. | biome: Marine environment; feature: Marine mammal; material: Swab sample of the gingival sulcus; isolation source: swab sample of gingival sulcus...
AGGAACTGTTTGTCGTATTTTTTGATGATTTCAAGTCCTTTTGCCTGCATTGCGAGTTGGTAGCGCTCAATATTAGAACCGTTTTTCGCAAAGTGAGCATCTGCCATAACAGCAATCAGTCTGTTTGCCCAGTAGAAGCTCTCAGTCGATGGTGTCTTTGTAGAATTTCTCATGTATTCTGGAGTGTCATCGATATTTACATAGAATGGCACGAAAGCATTGAATACATTTGAACCGTAAGCAATCCACTCAACACATTTTGCTTCGTCTGGCATATATGGTCTGATTTGAACAAGTCCAAGTACATTGGTTCTGTTGACACCGATAGCACGGAACATGCCTTTCAGTCTAGGATCTGCATGAGGTGAGTAGTTGTCGTAAGGTGTTCCCTGATAATGGTGCGATAGAACATATTTAATATCTTCTACGGTAATTTTCTTTTCAGGAATTCTCGACCAAGGAATATCGTTAGAATCTGGTCTGTAATCTGCGTATTCACCATCCCAAGCATTCGAATCACGGTTAAAGAAACGCTGAATAATCCAAGCGCGCGGCGTGTTGTATACGTGATCAGAATCCGCATGACTACCAAAGCAATCACGTGGATTGAGGTATCCATCAAGCGAAAGATCAAGGTGGTTTTCTTCAATGAATTCTTTGAGGTCGCGAGAACACATGTGCTCTTTTTGCATCCCGAGTGCATCGCCAAGGTCAAAGTAATCAATACCGAGTTGGTTTGGCATTACAACATAAGCATCATCGGGTACGCGCTTTGCAATCCAGTGATGACCACCGATGGTTTCTAGCCACCAAATTTCATCTTCATCTTGGAAAGCGATGGCGTTCATTTCGTATGTGCCGTATTTTTCAAGGATTTCTCCAAGACGAACAACACCCTCTTTGGCACTTTTGATGTACGGAAGCACAAGGGTTACCATGTCCTCTTCACCGATTCCGCCAAATTGTTCTTTTACATAGTCTGGATCGCCTTTTTTTCCGCTTTCTGGAATGTATTTTACGAGTGGGTCAGCGCTTTGAACCCTTTCGTTTGAAGTGATGGTTTCGGTAGCTGTCATTGATACATTTGCTTCATTGACACCGAAAGCCGCCCATAACCCTTCATGATCCAACGCATTTGGCATCGCTGTATAGCGCATAGGATTTTTCGGTAGTGGAATCTCCACCTTTGAAAGCACCGATTTGTATTTTTTTGGTTGATCTTTGGGCTGAACAACGACAAATTTTTTGGGCATGAATTCGCCCGAAGGGGAATCCTCATTTCTAGCGACGAGAGTCGAACCGTCGTAGCTAGCATTTTTTCCGACAAGAACTGTGGTACAAGCCATAATAACTCCTTTCAAATGTATTGCACTAATCTCAAATCATTTATACATTGATTTGAATTTCTAAAAGTAATTTCTAACCTTGGGCTTCGCGCCTCCATACAGTCAGAACTGCAGAAATGGTTCGGAATTCTTTTAGAAATTCTCTTGAAACATCTAATTATATCCTTTTAAAATGAGAATAGTATTATTTATTTGTACTCATATTGTAACATGTTATGATGTGATAAACAATTAATGTGCATGGCGTTTATTATCAGTATAAAAATCCCTCTTAGTATACAGTAAGAGGGATAAGTTTGATTAAGTGGATTTTTTCGATTTATAATTTGAAATGCGCAACTTCGTTTTGAAGATTAGTAGCGATTTCCGCTAAATTGCTACTAGCAGATGATATGTCATTTATTGATTGTGTTTGCGTTTCAACACTTGCGCTTGCTTCTTCGGTTGTAGCTGCATTTTCTTCGGCAATGGCTGATAAGTTTTGAATAACGTTGATTATTTTGCTATTTTTTTCTTCTATTGACTTAGAGTTTTCGTTTAATTTTTTTACGATTTTTTTGCTTGTTTCTACCGCGGACTCAATTTCCGTAAATTTATCTTGTGTAATAAGTGTTTGTTTATCTTGTTCATCGACTATTTTACCAACTTCTTCCATTCTTGTAACAGCTTTGGTAGATTTTTCTTTTAGTGCGTCTATAACAATTCGAATCTCCTCTGTAAATTTCGTAGAATCTTCAGCTAGTTTTCTGATTTCTTCCGCTACTACCGAGAAACCTCTGCCAGCCTCTCCAGCACGTGCTGCTTCAATAGCAGCATTCAAAGCTAATAGATTGGTCTGATCAGCAATTGATTGTATCATTTCAGATGCTTGACTGATAGCTTCTGCGCTTTCATTGGTTTCGAGTATGATTTGATTAACAAAACCTGCTTCGTTTTTACTACTGTTTATTAGTGTAGCTAAGTCATTAAGTGCATTTTTTCCTTCATCTTTTTTAGTGTCTATGTCGATTGTTGCACTTTTAAGTTCTTCCAAAACTTGTATCATTTCATTCAAAGAGCGGCTGTTTTCTTCAATATTTTGTGCTGCCTGAGTGGTATCATGTGCTTGACCACTAGCACCTTCTGCTATGTTCCCAACAGCTAAAGAAACCTCTTTTGCTAGTTCATTTGTACTTTGGGCTGTAGAAGTAAGTTTCTTGGCAGTAGTAGCTGTATCACTAGCGTTTGAATTGATGTTGCTAATGATTGATTTCAGATTGTCTATAACTTTTTTCATAGAGCGAGTTATTTCGCCTATTTCGTCATTTTGAGTAAAATATTTACCTGCTTGTTCTCGTTCAGCTTCTTCATTTAGATTATAATTAGCAATTTTATCCATAACAATTTGTATTAATTTCAATGGTTTGCTAACCATTTTGTTTATAAAGTATGTGAGTAAAAGTCCTATGAATGCAACAACACTAATATATATCAAAATTGTTTGTATAGCGTGAGTTTTACTTTTTGCTATAAAATCATTAAATGGTGTCGCTGATTGAACAATCCATTTATCACTTGTACCCTCAATATGAAGTGCAGAAAAGATGTATTGTGTTTTCTTATTTGTTATAGTAGACGTTTCAGACAAGTTTGATTCCTTGCCATCTGCTGCTTTTTGAAAATATTCCTTAAAATGAGGATATACCTCAAGTTCATTGACAAGGATTTTATCTTTATCAAGACTATGTCCCGTAACAGTTCCGTCGCCTGTAACTAGTATATAATAAGATGAGTCAAAATTCTTTTTATAGTTTTCCATAAACTCTTGTACTTTATTTAAATCAATATCACATTGAATGAGCCCTATGATTTTTCCATTTTCTTTGATGGGTATATTATAACTAATCATAAGTACATCAACGCCATTGACATTTTCATAGGTCGGATTGCTAAGGTAAACTTCTCCTTTTTTAATAGCTTCTGTATAAAAATCATTTATTGAGTTATCTTCAATTTCATTTAAAGCCATTACAGATTTTTTTCCATTGTCATTATAGGTGTAGCAGGCAAATCGCCCTGTTTTTGTTGAATGATTACTTTTGTTTTTAAATTCGCTATCTTTTCCGTCAAAAGCATTTGGTTCAAAATACACACCAAGAGCATATATTTTTTCATTTGAACTAAATGCAGATGATATATTTTTCAACAGCATATCTCTCTTTCTGTCCTTTTTTGGTGTTTTTAATTCCTCTTGGATTGCTTTTTCTAAGGCACTAGCTGTCGCATAGGATTCGTTTAAAAATCCTGCCAATTTTCCTGCTAAAATTTCGCCGTCTTTCGTTACTATTTTTATTTGTGATTCTAGCTCACTATTATAATTGCTAATGGAAGTATAGGCGGTCAGCGCAGTAAAAATAATTAGTAGAATAATAATTATTATTAGAGTTAATTTTTTGCTGATACTTGACTGTTTTTTTGTTTTTGTATTCATTATGACTCCTTTATTTTTAGTAGTTTTTAAAATTTCACAACACAAAAAGACGTAATTAAATATCACGTCATTAAAAATCTCTAAGGGGAGTAATTAATAATTTTGTTTTTCGCTGATAAAATTAACGAATATATATATATATATATATATAGTTTTACAAGGTTTTGGACGCTTAATAATACACTTAACAAATTGTTGAGTTTATTGTTATTTTTTTGTGCGCATATAATCACAGCTCTCCTCCACAAAATTAATCTTGTTTTCGATTATAACAAAAACAACGAATTTAATCCACTGTTTTTGATACTCTTGGGTCGTTATCATTTGATTGTTGAATGGATATGGAGAATTTATGGTAAAATAATACTGGAGGAGTGTATGATTCAAGGTATTCGAGTAGATTTGGCGTTCAATCCATGTATTAATTTTGCGATGCAACAAAATTATGTTCCAATTGTTAGAAATATTATTATTCACAATGATACAGAAGATGATTTGGAAGATATTTGTGTGAAAATTAATTTTGAACCGCAGTATGCAGAAGAATTTAGCGACTGCATTGCAAGGGTGGAATCAGGTGGCAGCGTGATGATTTCTCCTGTCAATATTCATTTGAAAACAGAGTATTTGTTTTCGCTCACGGAAAAATTAGTTGGAACTCTTCGGTTGGCGCTTTTCCAAAAAGAACAGAAAATATATGAGGTAGTGCACGAGTCAGAACTTTTAGCCTATGATCAGTGGTCGGGACTTGGTGTAATGCCAGAAATTATCGCCGCCTACGTGACGCCGAATCATCCTGCGGTTTCGGGTGTGATTTCTGAAGCGGCTAAATACCTTGAACAGTGGGATAAAACGCCTAAATTTACAGGATACCAAACTCAAGAACCCAAAAGAGTGAAAATTCAGATGGCTGCAATATACGCAGCGCTCAAATCCCTTCGTATTGTCTACAACAATCCTCCGGCAAGTTATGAAATGATGGGTCAGCGTATTCGGACTGCTGGAACTGTTTTAGAGCAAAAGCAGGGGACTTGCCTTGATATGGCTTTACTTTACGCTGCTTGTCTGGAAGCAGTTGCGCTACATCCAATTGTAGTGTTTCAAAAACAACACGCTTTTGTGGGTTGTTGGCTTTACGATGAGAGTTTTTCGGATTGTGTGAGTGATGATATAACCGCGCTTAAAAAGCGTTTGGTAGCTGGTGCTGAAGAGATGCTACTTTTGGAAGCGACGAATTGTAGTGCTTCTAGTAAAGTGGATTTTGAGGGAGCTTTATCAAACGGATTGAACCATTTAAAGAGTGAAGGTGATTTTGAACTCTGGATTGATGTTCAGCGCTCTAGAAATGGTGGTATTAGACCGATTCCTACAACACTTGAAAAGGCGGTGGAAACAGGTGGGGGCAATAAATCAGACTTTTTGGATGAATCAGAGCTTTCGTTCGATAAACGTTATGCGAAAAAACCAACGGAACTGTATGTGGATGAGTCTTTGGGGCGCGCCTATTCTACTCAAAGTGGGGGGATATCACTAGCGGATGGTGAAAATGGAACGCCGATGTCTGCTAAGGAACAAAAAAATCTTCCAAAACAGCGGGTATGGGAACGAAATTTACTGGATCTTAGTTTGAGGAATGCTCTCCTTAATTTTAGAGTTACGAAAAAATCGCTTCAAGTAATGGTGTCGGATTTGGAGTATTTAGAAGACGAACTTTCTATTGGGTCGGATTTCGTGTTGAAAGAAGTTCCATCGGAATGGCGTTTTACCATGCGTGATTCAAAAATATACCAGCTGAAAAATGATGCGGAAATGGTGGATAAAATCGCAGGCGAAGAACTGAAAAATAAGAGAATCAGAACATTTTTGACATCGGAAGAACTAAAAGATAGTGCAAAAAATATCTATCGTTCCGCTAAAACTAGTATGGAAGAAAACGGAGCAAACACGCTCTTTTTGGCGCTTGGATTTTTAAGGTGGTATGAAAGTGAACTATCGGAAAAAGCGCGTTATGCGCCGATTGTTTTGCTTCCGATTGATATGGTGAAAAGCACTAAAAATAGGGGATATGTAATACGCAGCAGGCAAGAAGGTGCACAAATTAACATTACCTTGATGGAGTATTTAAAACAGGAGTTCGGTATCAAAATTGAGGGTCTTGACCCTTTGCCGGAAGATGAGAATGGCATTAATCTAGCACTTGTTTATCATATTGTCAGACAGGCAATTATGAATCAAAAGCGTTGGGATATTGAAGAAATGGCGTTTGTTGGGTTGTTTTCTTTTGGACAGTTTATTATGTGGAATGATATTCGAAATCGTTCGGATGATCTAAGACGCAATAAAATCGTTTCAAGCCTTATGGATGGAAAACTCAATTTTGAAATTGAGCCGAATCCGCTTACGGTAGAGCGCTTGGATAAGGAAATTGAACACGATAAAATGGCAGTTCCGATGAAAGCAGATTCTTCTCAGCTTCTTGCGGTCGCTTCGGCTGCACGAGGGAATAGTTTTGTGCTACACGGTGCGCCGGGAACAGGAAAATCTCAGACGATTACAAATATGATTGCCAATGCCCTTTATCAAGGAAAATCTGTACTTTTTGTCGCTTCGAAAATGGCGGCGCTTAGTGTGGTTCAAAAGCGATTAGAGAGTATCGGGCTAGAGCCATTTTGCTTGGAACTTCATTCGAATAAAACCAACAAGAATAGTGTCCTTCATCAGCTTGAACGAGCACTTGAAGTTGGTCGAGTTAAACCACCTGCTGATTATCAGGCTACGGTTCAGAAACTAGAAGAAAGTAAAAAAACACTGAATGAAGTAATGGAAGCGATTCACGCGAAACGAGAGTTTGGTGCTTCACTTTATGATGCGATTGATTGGTATGTTGAAAACAAAAATGAAAAAGGAAAAATTGATCTACCCGATGGTGTGATTCAAAAGGCAAGTGAAGTGGAAATTCCAAAATGGTTTGATGCGCTTCGAGAATTTGGTGTTGCGATTGCCGAGGTGGGTGAGTTCAAAACGAGTCCGCTGAAGTATTACAAAGGTCTTAATTATTCTATGGATCTTCGTGATAATCTGGAAAAATTGCTTAAAAATACGGTGGATTTATCAAATGAGGCTACGAAAGCGGTAAATGCGCTTCGCAGTGAGATACCTTCAGGGTTTGACGTAGTAAATTTTGATGCGAGTTCTGATATAGCACATCCTGTCGTGGGTTCTAATGGAGCACTTGATAATGCTGAGTTTGGAGGATCGGATTCAGCGAATACAAAACTTGTTGTCAGCAGGGAAATGGTGGAACATTTTGTCGCTATTCGCGAGCTCAGAAAGAAGAATTTTTCGGACGCTACTACTGCGAATGATGTGCCGGTATTTGATAAAATGATTTTATCGAGTGGTTTTGAAGGACTAGCAGAAGAGCTTTCGCAAGTTATACAAAGTGGCAAAGATTACAACGCCATGCGAAGCGATGTGTTAAAAGTTTTGGATGAAAGCGCTTTGGATTATGATGTTGATTCGGCTATTTTAAATTATAAAAAGGTCAATGATAGTTGGTTTGTTTCCAAGTATTTTGGCAGAAAAAAACTGATAAAAGAGATGAATTTGTACGCTACTAAGGGTGTTGCTATAAATAGTCAAAATATTTCAAAATATCATCAAAAATTAAGTGAAATAGGGAAATTAAAAGAGCGTGTCCTAAATATGCCGGAAGCGCTGAAGAATACGGTAGCTGATTATTACTTAGAAATGAATACGGATTGGTCGCTTTTAGAGGCTGGTTTGCAAAAGGCAAGAGCGGTTCATTCATTGGTGAAACAAGTAAATGGAGCGAAACGTGAAGCCTATGTTTCTCTGATTTACTCTGATGAAGGTGCTGTGGACACTTGCTTAGAGAAGATTTCTGAGTTTATGGTTCTTGTTCGTGAATTAGAAACGGATTACGTCCAGCTTTCTGAATTGGATTCGGAGGATTGGATAACGTCGGTAGCATCCTATTTAGATGGTTTACGCGCAAATTTGAGCGGTCTGAAGGAGTGGATAGTAATGCTTCAAAAGGCAAATGCTCTTTCGGAGTACGGACTGGACTCAGTGATAGACGCGTGGAAAAAAGGCACTATCAATGAGGATAATATAGACGGGGCGTTTAAAGCGAGTTTGTACTATGGTCTTTTAATACAGACGATTCATGACGATGAGCGATTGATTTCATTCCATGGCGCACAGTATGAGAATGTCATTGCCCGTTTTGGAGAATTTATTGACACGTATCGCCGAGTTATTATTCAAGAATTGGTGGCGAAATTATCAGCGCAGGTTCCTGTGGCAGGGATTGGAGGGGCAACTTCATCAGAAATTAGCATTTTGAATCGTGCGATTAAGAGCAAGGGTCGAATGATGTCGATTCGAAAACTGTTTAGTGAGATTCCAACGTTAATCAGAAGGATTTGCCCTTGCATGCTAATGAGTCCAATTTCTGTTGCACAGTACATTGACGTTTCCTTTCCAAAATTTGATTTGGTTATTTTTGACGAGGCATCACAGATACCTACTAGTGAGGCGATAGGAGCGATGGCACGTGGAGAAAATGTGGTTATCACGGGTGACCCTAATCAGCTTCCACCAACAACATTCTTTCATTCGAATCGCATTGACGAGGAGCATATGGAACAGGAAGATTTGGAGAGTCTTTTGGACGATTGTTTGGCTCTAGGTGTTCCAAGAGAATACCTCAAGTGGCACTATCGTTCAAGACATGAGAGTTTGATTGCGTTTAGTAATATGAATTATTATGATAATAGGCTGTTTACGTTCCCGTCGCCAAATGACTTGGTTTCAGAGGTTAAATTTGTTCTGATTGAGGGTTTTTATGACAAGGGAAAAACCAAACAAAATCGTGCGGAGGCGCAGGCGATAGTGGCTGAAATTATCAGACGTCTCAGTGACCCTGTTTTACGTGAGGACAGTATAGGGGTTGTTACGTTTAGCTCTGTTCAGCAGATTTTAATTGATGACATGCTTTCGGAAGCACTTGTTGATTATCCTGAGTTGGAGGAATTTGACCGCAATCGCGAAGAGCCTCTCTTTATTAAGAATCTTGAAAATGTCCAAGGGGACGAACGCGATATTATTCTGTTCTCAGTGGGATATGGCCCAACGAAGGACGGTAAGGTGTCTATGAACTTTGGTCCGCTTAATAGAGAAGGTGGTTGGCGTAGGCTTAATGTTGCTATTTCAAGGTCGCGTAAAGGGATGATTGTATATTCTACACTTCGTCCAGAGCAAATTGACTTGTCGAGGACGCGTGCGGAAGGTGTTGCAGGGCTTAAGGGATTCTTGGAATATGCACAGAGGGGCAAGTCCGCGCTTTCAACGAAAACCAATTCAGTAATGGTTCAGAAAGATGATATTGCAGAAAAGATTGCCGCGGATATTCGCAAGATGGGTTATGATGTGGCGTGTAATATTGGCTGTTCAGGCTACCGAATGGATATGGGAGTTATTGATCCTGAGCTTTCGGATACGTACTTATTGGGTATTTTGTTAGACGGGAAAAATTGTAGCAAGGCAGCAACGGCGAGAGATCGTTTTGTCGTTCAGCCAGGTGTTTTAAAAGGGCTGGGCTGGAAGATAATGCGCGTTTGGACGTTGGAATGGCTTGATAATCCAGAAAAGATTTTGGCTCTGATTAAGGATGAAATTGAGAAAGTTCAGCAGGAAAAATTGGCGGAAAAAGATAAAAATGATAGTGGATCAGTTAGCGGCTCAAATTCTGAGAGTATCGCGAAAGTAGCTAGTTCGTCGGGGAAACGACTTTATAAAAACATGAGCGGTGCAGATGGGCAAGGTACGGAAGTCGGTGAAAGTGAAGAAGTCGGGAAAAGCGCGGAAGCGTCGAAAAGCGCAGGCGGAGTGGGGATAAGCTCTGCTACTTCCCTAAATATGCTGGATGGCAAGACATTGGATGGTAAGAAAAAAAGCACAATAAGTCGTGAAGTACATAACGAGCCGAAAAGAGGAAAGTTTGATTTTGAGAGAATGAGTGTAGATGAAATACGCTCCGAAATTAGTAGAGCTCAGCAGTATCGAACTTGTCATAAAAAATATGGCGATGCGGATGACTTCTATAAAACTAGTGCTCAAAAGCGTATTGCGCAAACGATTTTAGGTATTTTAGAGATGGAAGCGCCGATTTGTCGTGAACTTTTGTGCAAACGGGTGTTGTCACTATGGGGAATTTCTAGGAGTAGTTCCAAGTCGGTTTCTGCTATTGAGGGAATTTTAGCTGTTGTTCAGAAGGGGGAGACTGCTGAACGAGATAGAATTTTTTATTGGAATCCGAATCAAAATCCTGAGGATTATGCTGTGTACCGAATAGAACAAGAGGACGACAAAAGAAGTATTGATGAGATTTCAGCTTATGAAATTTCCAATGCGATTTTGGAGGTGCTTTTGGAGCAGATTAGTTTGACGAAGAAAGATTTAATTCGGGAGACAGCAAAGAAATTTGGATTCACAAGACTTGGTAGCGTGATAGAAGAAAGCGTTGGTTATGCGATTGAGAGCGCTATTAGTAGGGGTGTGATTACGCTTCAGGAAAACGGGCGGATTATGATTGCTTAAATTGTGGTTTGTGAAATTTTAAACATTTTATACCACTCTTAAATTTACTTGAGATTAGTATAAAATTTTTTGAGCGCATCGGGGTTTTCGCGCAGGTAGAAAAACATGTATTGTTGCGCGATGCCGGCGTCCGCTTGGAATCGTGTGGTAATAAAGTCTTTGTAATTTTTTTTCACGCCGTAGTACTCGTGTAGGAATTTTTTGACCCAAGTATCAACAGGAAATCCTTCAATGTGGTACATTCCGAATAGCGCGATGCAGTTGGCGACTTTTTCGCCGACACCGTAGAGTGTTTTTAGTTCGGTGATGGCTTCGTCGAAGGAGCAAAAATTTTTTGGTGAATTTGTTTTGTTTTTTATTGATTTGTCGGTATTTTGATAGTCAGTGTTTGAAGTATCGGTGTTAGAATTATCTGTTTTTAACGGGTTTTGGAAGTACTTACTTGAGTTTTCGGGATAATAAATATAGGGGTTAAAATCACCGTTTACAATGGCTTCAGCAGCTAGTTTTACGGCTTTTGCACGATAACCTATGGCGCGTACAGATGGAATTTCATCAGCGTGCTTCGCAAGCGTTTCGGCTGTTGGGAATGCGTGGTACACAGTACCGCCGTATTCCCCTAAGGGTTCGCCAAATCGTTCGCATAAATCATGAATGGTCAGTTTAATTTTTGGAATATTATTGTTGGCAGAAATAATAAAAGACATCAGAATTTCGAAGGGGTCTTGTCTTAGAATTCGCATTCCTTGAGAATATGTGGTTGCATCCGCTTGGAAAAAATCATTGTGCTTTTTTGCTTCTCTTAGAATGTCGCAATCTATTTTTTTATAGTCTTGATCGAGGGCAAAATAATGTGTGGCAAAGCGTTTGAAGTCTTCGATCTCATTTTCCTTTTTGGAATTGTTTGATGGGTTGGCGGATGAGGAGCAGGTGAGCTGAGTTTTTGTGATACCACTAATTTGAACTTTTTCTGTGTTTATTATTTTGTTTGTTTGATGTTGATACTGTTTTTTGTTTGCCTTGTTGATAGAAATCGTGTTATTAATATTTTCGGCGTTTAGCTGCGTTAATACAATGTCGTTTTCTTGATATTCAGCGACCAGCACTCTGCCATTTACAACCCCAATATACTTATTTTGTGCTTCGGTTTTGAGAGAGTGTTTCTTCTGAGTTTTTTTAGGCGTGATTTTATTGGCTGCGCCCAATGCGGAAAAATCATTATCTTCAACAGCACGCCAACGGAAGCACTGTCCGCAATCCAGTGTTTTTCGAAGGTTCATTTCTTCTTTGCTACACAATTTGATTTCCATACGTAGACAGTATCATAAATATTCTTTTTGGTAAAATATCATTTTAGGTATTGACAACAAAACTTGGCATATGTATAATACTTTTGACAACAAAACTTGTCAAAAGTAAGAAGGAGACTTTTAATACTATTTGTTGGTTAAAATTTAGTCTAATGTATGAGCATAATACGAATATCATTAAGCAAAAGGAGCTATGAAGTTCGGAAAAGTTTAAATGGAAACGAAAAGATAAAAGGAGTGTCTTATGGATCGAGAGACTATTCTTGAAAAAAGCAGAAAAGAGCAGGTGGATGAAGGCGCGCTATATATGAAACAAAAAGGAGCAAGTCTTTCAGTGAAAATTTGTACTGGATTAACCATTTTTTATATGGTGTTTATGTTATTCTTTTCCATCACTAGATATGAAATGCATTGCGTGATGTCCATTTATTGGGGGGTGTATTCAGGAGAATGGTACTACAAGTATAAGTTTTCTGGTAAAAAAGGCGATAAAACGGCATTTAT
>PDWI01008326.1_pt1 | contig 12253 bp, 9 predicted proteins | sample 1430891 | NCBI WGS metagenome assembly PDWI01 (sample SAMN01162508, study PRJNA174530) | Oral metagenome, whole genome shotgun sequencing project. | biome: Marine environment; feature: Marine mammal; material: Swab sample of the gingival sulcus; isolation source: swab sample of gingival sulcus...
AAAAATAGGACCAATCCAAAACAGACTAACCAAAAAGCTAATCCAAAAAATACCAACCAACCAAACACCCCGAAAGACGCCCAGCCAGCCAGCAAAAAAACAATCATAAAAAGCTGACACACTATTGAGATCTCAAACAACACACCCACACCCGACAAAATTCATAAACGAACTTCCCGAGGGGGTAAGACCTAATATTAGGTCGCTCGTTGCACTCCGTCAAGAGCTGAGTGATTAGAACAACCACACATTTTTAGACACAACAACCTATTTGAAATTTCATCTAGGAATTTGCCGCAATCTTCGCAACGGGTATTTACTTTACGTATTCCCAAGAGTAAAAGTCAAACAGCCTAGCAGTGCTACTGGTCACAAAGCTAAAAACATATCTAAGCAAGCAGAAAAACCATTGAAAATAAGCCAAAAACAAAATGCAATAAAAACGAATAGCGACCTATATTACACAGCAATTCAGTAAGAAAAACTTGCCAATAGAAAATAAAATGTGAGCAGAAGAAAACTTCCGCTCACATTCAAAAAACTTTTTAACCGTTTTAACCTGCTAAAAAGTAAGAGAAAACACTATTTGAAATAGCCTAATTTTCCAAAGAATGCATCTTAGCCGCATGCCGAATTGCCCGAGCCACACTCTTAGAAATATCTGGACGGAATACACCCGGAATAATGAAATTAGCATTAAGCTCAGAAGGCTCTACTACTTCTGCAAGTGCCCGTGCAGCTACCGAAAGCATCTCATCAGTAATTTGTGAAGCTCCAACATCCAGCAAGCCCCGGAACAATCCTGGGAACACCAACACGTTATTGATCTGATTTGGATAATCAGAACGACCCGTAGCTACCACTCGCGCATGCTTACCCGCAGCAATCGGATCAACCTCTGGCGTAGGATTAGAAAGCGCAAAGACAATTGCATCATCAGCCATAGTAGCGATATCGTCACCATCCAAAAGATTTGCAGAAGAAACCCCGATGAAAACATCCGCTCCCTTAAGAACCTCTTTCAAAGAACCCTCCACATTACGCGGATTAGTATTTTGCGCAATCCACTGCCGTTCTTCTCCCTGCTCCTCGCGGAAACGTCCCAACGAACCATTACGACCACAGCCAATAATATCGGTTACACCCTCACGCATTAACAAGCGAATAATGGCATTACCAGCAGCACCAACACCAGCTACCACCACACGAATATCTTTAATATCTTTCTTAACTAACTTAAGCGCATTCAGCAACGCCGCCAAACAAACCACAGCCGTACCGTGCTGATCATCATGGAAAACTGGAATATCTAATTCTTCTCGTAAACGACGCTCAATTTCAAAACAGCGTGGTGCAGAAATATCTTCCAAATTGATTCCACCAAAACTAGGAGCTAAAGCCTTTACAATTTGGATAATCTCTTCCGTATCTTTAGTATCAAGACAAATTGGCCAAGCATCCACATCCGCAAAATTCTTAAATAGTGCCGCTTTACCTTCCATAACGGGCATTGCCGCTTCTGGACCAATATCCCCTAAGCCCAACACTGCAGTACCATCACTAACTACCGCAACCGTATTGCCCTTAATCGTAAGACGATGTGCCTGCTTTTTGTCCGCAGCAACCATCTTGCAAATATCAGCAACCCCTGGAGTGTAAATACGACTAAGATCTTGTCTTGTTTTTAATGGACGCTTTAAACCAATCTCAATTTTGCCACCCAAATGCGCTTGCACAATCGCGTCATGCACTCCCAGAACTTCCACTTCATCTAATTTGTCCAATTTACGACGAATTTTCTCAGTGTGCTGCGCATCTTTACAGGCTAAAGTTACATCAACTTCTAGTGCCTCATCGTCAGAAGCCAGCATATCAACTCCGTACACCAAACCATGCCAATCAGCTATCGCCTGCAATAGGTTAGGAATAGAATGTGTATCAGTCGGCACTTTACAACGTACAGTAGACACATAAGAGGGCATAGAGGATGACATTTTTTCTCCAAGATCAAGGCTATTTACTTAAAATGGTTAAGCTTTACACTGAAACAAAACCACCCTAATTTTTACACATATGACTAAAAAAATCTATACTAATAAAACCCTTAGTATTAGATAAAGTAAATTGGCGAGGCTTTTACACCCCGCCAATTTACATCGCAATAATTAACTATTTGCCACGCGTTCCATAATTAATTCACGCACTCGCGCCGCGTCTGCTTTGCCTTGCGTTTCTTTCATAACAAAACCCACGATTGCCCCGGCAGCCTGTAATTTACCACCCTGAATTTTAGCAACCACATCGGGAGAATTCTGCAAAGCCTGATCAATAATGGCAATTAAATCATCGTCATTAGAAACAACTTCTAAGCCCCGAGCTGCCACAACTTCTGCTGGCGCACCCTCACCGTCAAGTACTCCTTGTAATACTTGACGAGCTAACTTATCAGTTAATTTACCCTCTTGAATCAATGCATCAAGTTCCGCAATATGTATTACCGAAACTGGAATCTCTGCTAGTTCTTTACCCGTATCTTTGGCAAAACGAGCTAATTCACCCATCCACCATTTACGCGCTCCTGCTGGTGTGGCTCCTGCCAGTACGGTTTCTTCAATTAGATTTAACGCCCCGGAATTAACCACGTCACGCATTTCCAAATCAGAAATCCCCCACTCATTCTGTAAACGTTTACGTTTAACTGCAGGTAATTCTGGGAGCGTAGCCCGAATTTCTGCCACCCATTCCCGACTCGGCGCAACTGGTACCAAATCTGGTTCTGGGAAATAACGATAATCATCAGCATCAGATTTTGGACGACCAGAAAGAGTTGTAAAATCAGTTTCTTGCCAATGTCGGGTTTCTTGTAATACTTTATTTCCTGCTCGTAAAATAACCGCTTGACGACGCATTTCATATTCAACTGCACCCGCAATTGCCCGGAAAGAATTTACATTCTTAGTTTCGGTACGCGTACCCAAAGGAGACTCTGGAGTATCACGCAACGACACGTTCACATCCGCACGTACATTTCCCCGTTCCATACGTGCTTCAGAAATTTCCAAAGCACGGGCAATATCACGAATAGTTTGTACATATTTAGCAGCAACTTCTGGTGCACGCTCCCCTGCACCCGTAATAGGATGGGTCACGATTTCCACCAATGGCACTCCTGCCCGGTTGTAATCGACTAAAGAATAGTCAGCACCCTGAATTCGCCCTTCACCACCTACGTGCGTATTTTTACCCGCGTCTTCTTCCATATGGGCACGTTCAATTTCTACCCGGAATACTTCTCCATCATCTAACTCAACATCTAAATAGCCGTCATATGCAATCGGCTCATCTGATTGTGAAGTCTGGAAATTCTTACATAAATCTGGGTAAAAATAATTTTTTCGTGCAAAACGGCAAGATTCAGCAATCTTACAATTCAATGCCAAACCTAAGCGAATAGCATACTCAACCGCTTTTTTATTAACTACCGGTAAAGAACCGGGCATTCCTAAAGAAACCGGTGTCGTAAATGTATTCGGCTCACCACCAAAAGCATTCGGGGCGGCATCAAACATTTTAGTAACGGTAGAAAGCTCGACATGAACTTCAATTCCCAATACTGGATCAAAATTTTCTACAACTTCCGCGTAGTCCATCAGTTCATCCATTATTTGACCTCCAGGTTTTCAATCGGGCACTGTGCTGCCGTTTCATCTGCAATCTCTTCAAGCACTGTGGCAAATCTATACATTCGCCCATCTTCGTGTGCAGGAGCCAGAATCTGTATCCCTACGGGCAAACCAGCAGATAAACCAGCTGGCACACTAATAGCAGGAATCCCGGCAAGATTTGCGGGAATAGTAGCAATATCATTTAGATACATCTTCATTGGATCCGCAATATTCTCCCCAAAACGGAATGCCACACTGGGCGAAGTTGGAGACAATAGCACATCACACTGAGCAAAGGCTTTAGCTAAATCACGTTGCACTAACGTACGCACTTTCAGTGCCGCCCCATAATAGGCATCATAATAACCAGCAGAAAGTGCATGCGTACCCAAAATAATACGACGCTTTACTTCCACCCCAAATTTCTCACCTCTAGTTGCTCGCATCATCGTTTCGGCAGTAACATTGGCACCTTCTGGAATTACTCGGTTACCATAACGCACTCCATCAAAACGAGCTAAATTAGAAGAAACTTCAGCGGGCATAATCAAATAATAAGCACCCAGTGAATAATTAAAGGACGGGCAAGACAGTTCTACTATTTGCGCACCACGTGCCCGCAATTGTGCTACTTTCTCCTCAAAGACCTGCAATACCCCAACTTCATAACCATCGGTAAGCGTTTCTTTAATTAACCCAATACGCAATCCAGAAAGATCAGAAGCACCACGTAAAGAATTTGCCTCTGCTAATAAATCCACATCCACATCTGGCAAAGAAGTAGAATCTAATGGGTCATGGCCAGCAATAATTCCCTGCAAAGCAGCCGCATCAGCAACATTGCGCGTAACTGGACCAATTTGATCTAATGACGACGCCATAGCCACCAAACCATAACGAGAAACTGCCCCATAGGTTGGTTTTGCTCCGACCGTACCGGTAACTGAAGCTGGCTGACGAATAGAGCCACCCGTATCCGAACCGAGTGCCCAAGGAGCCATATAAGCGGCCACAGCAGCAGCAGAACCACCGCCAGAACCACCAGGAATACGAGTTAAATCCCAAGGATTAAAAGTTGCCCCAAAGGCTGAATGTTCAGTTGAGGAACCCATTGCAAACTCGTCCATATTCGTATGCCCCAAAATTGGTAAACGGGCAGCTTTAATACGTTCAACCACGGTTGCATCATAGGGAGGCTCCCAGCCCTCTAACATTTTTGAACCACACGTAGTAGGCGTGCCCCGATGACACATATTATCTTTAATCACAATCGGCACACCCGCATATTCTGGCAGGTCTTTTCCAGCAAGCCGATCTGCATCAACCTGAGCCGCTTCAGCTAAGGCGTCTTCTCGATTCACATATAGAAAAGCATGAACCGTAGTATCTAAAGCATCAATATGTGCTAAAAAGGCTTCAGTTAGCACTACCGAAGTAATTTCACCCGCACGTAACTGCGCAGCCAGCACCGTAGCTGGAGTTTTTAAGATTTCGTTAATGTTCATTCTTCTCCCAAAATCTGTGGTACAGCAAACTTACCAGCTTCATGCGCTGGAGCCATATTAAGCACCTCATCACGATCTATACCTACACCAATCTCATCATCTCGCCAAACATTAGTAAGCGGAATAGGATGCGAAGTAGCAGGCACGTCATCTGCTGCTACCTGTGAAACAGCTGCCACAGCATCTGAGATAACGGCAAGTTCCGTCGCAAATTGCGTAATTTCGGTTTCGGTTAAAGAAATACGTGCGAGGTCTGCCACGCGAGCAACCTCTTCTTCTGAAAATGTAGACATATTATAAGTTTACTTCCAAATCTGCAGTATCTGCTAACTAACTTTAAAATGTGACAACTATTTTACTACGATTAAAAATTTTATTTTAGGTACTATGTTTATATGGCACAGAGGAACGCACAACGTAAGCAACTAATACAAAAAGTTGGTAAATGGGGAACCGGGCTAGTTCTTGGTGCTCAATTAAGTGCAATTGGCTCCATCATAGCAATTGACGAAACCCGTAAACGACGTAATCCGCCACCCGAAATAGAAGAATTTCCCCATGCAAAACCGCAAACGGTAACTGTTGACGACTCGGAAATCACGATTTACACCTGCGGTAATGACCTTTATAAAGCACAGTTAGAAGCCATTCAAAACGCCAAAGATTACATATATTTTGAAACTTTTATAATTAAGGCCGACGCATTGGGGTATCGCTATCAAGAAGAACTTATTAAAGCTGCCCAACGCGGAGTAGCAGTTTATTTAATTTTTGATAGTTGGGGTAATCTAAATCAAACCGCAAAAATTACCATGTATCCTAATTTACCCAATTTACACGTAATCAATTTCCCACTGATACGACCCGGTCTGGTCACGCGCGAAGCGCAAAAGAAAGGACGCGATCACCGTAAGACGCTCTGTGTAGACGGCAATATTGCCTTTGTGGGTGGCTACAATATCGGTGAGCTGTATGCAAAGCATTGGCGTGACACACATATTCGGATTGTAGGTGCACCGGCTGGAGAAATTGAAAATATTTTTATTGGGATGTGGAACATGTATCGTGACACACGTACACAACCCGCAATCACCGAAAGTGGAGTAAAAAATTGGAGTTCCCAATTACGTGCCCATGCCAACACTCCAGCTTTTAATTCTTTTCCAATTCGAGCACTGTATTTAGAAACTATCAATAAAGCCACCGATAAAGTATGGATTACAATGGCATACTTTATCCCCGATGAAGGACTACAATTTAGCTTAACTCAAGCGGCGAAACGTGGAGTGGACGTGCGAATTCTCGTACCTGAATATTCCAACCATATTATTGCCGACTGGGTGGGACGGCCACATTATAGTACTCTGTTGCGTAGCGGGGTACGTATTTTTCGCTATCACGGCACAATGATTCATGCCAAAACTATGACTGCCGATAGTAAATGGACCACGGTAGGCACAATGAATATTGACCGACTGTCCACGGCGGGTAATTTTGAAATAAATGCAGAAATTTTTTCTCATGCCATGGCACAAACGATGGAAAAAATATATGAACTTGATCTTAGTAATGCTAGCGAATTAACCCTACAAGAATGGGAAAAAAGAAGTAAGATAGCACGAGTTGGCGAAAAACTATTAGAACCTTTAAGCCCACTACTTTAATTTTTAGTCGGCAATTCACCACTTTCTAAAAATTGCATAAAAGTATCTTCATCTAATACGGGCACCCCTAAAGATTGAGCCTTAAGTAATTTACTACCAGCTTTTTCTCCAGCTAATAAAGCCGTAGTTTTAGCAGAAATAGCAGAAGTTAGTTTTCCGCCACGCTTTTCTACCAACTCTTTTATTTCTTCACGACGATAATTCTGTAAAGTTCCCGTACACACAATTGCCATTCCCGCTAACGTTTGTGTTAAATCAGTTATATCTGTGTTAGCTTCATCAGCAAAAACTACTCCTGCTGCTTCCCACGCAGAAATAATCTCGGCATGCCAATCCACAGCAAACCAAGACAGTAAGGATTGGGCAATAGTTTCACCAACCCCATCTACTGCCGATATTTCTTCTAAAGAAGCATTACGAATGCCAGCCAGAGAACCAAAATGCCTAGCGAGCGCTTTTGCAGCGACCGGACCAACATAACGAATATTTAATGCTACTAATTTTCGCCATAGTTCTTTTTGCTTTGCTAACTCTAATTCTGCAACCACTTTTAATAAATTTTTAGTCGGCACAGAGGGCTCTTTAATTTCACCAGCAATAGTAAACAGACTACTTGCACCACGTTTTGGTTGAGTCCAAGCAGCACGAGTATATGCATAATTACCGGTAGGAACACCCGCTTTACGTATTTCTTGCCACTGCCAAACGTTACGAGCCTGATCGGGTGTGAATGCAAACAAATCAGCTTCAGAATTTAATACGGCTTGCTGGGGTGACGGAATTTCCAATTTATGCTGCAAATCCCAAGAAATAATATCTTCTCCTGCCACAAATGAACCATCGGCATTAACTATGCCCAATTTTTGCCGCTGTATAAAATCAAATTGCAACGTAACGCTTTCCCCGCTTTGATTTTCAAAACTAATTTCCGCACCCGTAGCCAAAGCAATCAATGCATCCTTACGATATCTATCAGGATCTGCCAACCAGAGGGCGGTGTCATCTCCAAATGCCTCAATATCCAATGCACCCCGAGAAGCAATATGCACTAAACGTTGTACTAGTTGTGCTGGACACGAACGTACATTCTGGCAACGCAAATCAATGTCCTGAGCTTTTACTGGAGCAATATCACCACCACAAGAAGGGCATGATTTAGGCATTACAAAAGGATATTCGGAGCCATCACGTTCATTCAGAACTGGCGCAACAATTTCAGGAATAATATCACCGGCTTTACGCACAATAACCACATCACCAATTAGCACGTTCTTTCGTGCCACTTCACTAGCATTATGTAAAGTAGCTTGGGAAACAGTAGACCCGTCTACTAACACTGGCTCCATAATGGCATAGGGCGTAACTCGTCCCGTACGACCTACCTGTACCCGAATATCTAAAAGTTTAGTTTGCACTTCGGTTGGAGGAAATTTATAAGCAACTGCCCATTTCGGAGTACGACTGGTAAAACCTAGTTTTTCCTGCTCACCACGATCCGCAACTTTAATTACCACCCCGTCAAATTCATAGGCTAAAGCATCCCGACGATGTTCGTAGCGAGCAAGATATGATTCCATTTCCGGTAAAGTTTTTACCGTAGTAACTTCACTAGAAACGGGAACTCCCCAAGATTTAAATAATTCATAGATCTTCGCTTGCTGCGAAAGAGAATTTTCTACCACAGCTGATGCACCCTCTACTGCCCCTAAACCATGCGCAATAAATGACAGAGAACGAATTGCAAAACCAGTGTTATCATCTTGGCGTAATGAACCGGAGGCAGCATTACGCGGATTTACAAAAGTCTTTAACTTATTTTCTCTGCGTTTTAGTGGTTTTAATGCAAGACGTTGCTCGGGAGGCAAATCCTTATTTTTCCGTTTTAGTTCCTTGTTTTCTTGCTGAATTTGCCGATTATATTCGGCAATTTCACGGTTGCGTTTCACAATCAAATCATTACGTTGTGCCACCCGCTCATTAAATTCCTTAAACGCAACCACCGGGAAAAATACTTCTCCGCGAATTTCTACTAACTCTGGAAAATCTGTGCCTTTTAATTTTTGTGGAATGGCAGAAATGGCCAGAGCATTACGAGTAATATCTTCTCCCGCTACCCCATCGCCACGCGTGGTAGCAGTATCTAAAATCCCGTTCCGATAAGTTAAATTTATTGCCACTCCATCAATTTTCACTTCGGCAGTAAATTCCGCATCCGTAGAAATTTGCCCCTGCACTCGCTCAAACCAAGTTTTTAATTCTTCTCGGGAAAAAACGTCTTGCAAAGAATACATGCGTTGCCGATGGCGTACTGAATTAGTGCCATCTTTAGTAGGCTTTGCCCCCACACGCATTGATGGAGAATCAACACTCCATAATTGCGGAAATGTATCTTCCAAATCTCGTAATTCGTGAATTAAACGATCATAAGTAGCATCTACCATAATCGGTTCACCACTAGCATAATAAGCAGTCTGGGCAGCACTAAGTTTGGCTGCTAATTCCTGCCAACGCGCTTTAGCAACCATAAATTCGTTTGATTCTTCCACGATTTTCCTTCGTTGACCGACTATGCAACAAATCCATTTTATAACTAACGCCAGATAAGCCACAATCACGATTAAAAACAACAAAGGTGCGTTTATACTGATAATCACAATTTTTTCACTTTACTAGCACGGAAAAAACTGTAAAAGTAGATATTTCAATAGTTACTACCCAAGGAGCAAAATGAGCTGGCGTTATAAAGCAGCGTGTTCTAGCTCCGATCCAGAACTTTTCTTCCCGATCGGCAGTTCGGCTACAGCCGTAGCACAGGCAGAGCGCGCCAAACACGTCTGTAATAATTGCTCAGTAGCACAAAACTGCTTAAGTTGGGCGGTAAAAACGAATCAAGAAGCTGGAATTTGGGGTGGACTGTCCGAAGATGAGCGACGCGGTATTCGCCATAACCCCATCAAACTAGTGTAAATAATTTCTAAATTACGGATTTAATTTTGCAAGCGCATAACCACCGTTGCGGCTGCACCTGTTGGTTTAATGTTTTCCCACCTAATATCACCCTGCAATTCAGTTTGTACTAAAGTTTGCAAAATTTGCGTACCTAGCCCAGTACCAATTTTATTCTCAGGAATTCCTAAACCGTCATCAGCTACCGTAATTGTTAAAATTTGTTCATCTCGCTGAGCAGTAATAATAATGTTTCCACCATCTGGTATGCCGTGCTCCATAGCATTAGAAATCAATTCATTAAGAACCATTGCTAATGCAGTTGCCTGTTCTGCTCGTACTCTACCAAAAGAACCATGCAACGAAATATCAATATTATTTTCTGTAAAAGATACGTCCCTTACTGCACGTAATAATGAAGTAAAAAGTACATCAAATTCTACAACTTCATCAACTGTTTGCGAAAGTGCTTCATGCACGATTGCAATCATAGACACCCGCCGTTGAGCTTTTTCTAAGAAATATTTACTTTCTTCATTCTTTGCTGAACGTGCCTGTAAACGTAAAAGTGCCGAAACGGTTTGCAAATTATTTTTTACCCGATGATTAATCTCTTTAATAGTGGCATTTTTAGAAAGTAAACGCTGTTCTTGCCGGCGTACTTCCGTAATATTACGGGTAAGTACGATAGCACCTAATCTTTTACCATTTTCTAAAAGTGGAATGGAACGAAAAGCAATAATAACATCATTACTTTCTAGCTCCGAAACCCAAGCTGCCCGACCCATTAACACAAGTGGTAAAGATTCCTCAGGCATTGAACGTTCTGCAATAAGTTCTGTAACCACCTGCACAAGGATTTCTCCTACCAAAGTTTGTTTCATTCCTAATCTACGTAAATTAGAAACCGCATTAGGACTCGCGTATAAAACTACGCCTTCTTCATCAACTCGCACCACACCATCAGAAACTTTCGGCATGCCATGTCGTAATCCTGGTGTCCCTTCCATAGGGAACTCACCGGTACAAATCATATTAAATAAAATACGTGATAAATCCTCATAATTTTCGTGAGTTTGCAAAGGTACCCGATCTGGCATGAGTGCCGAATATACGTGCACTACTGCCAAGACATTACCGTGATGTTTCACAGGAATATAAATATGCGAAACCGAATCCCGTTCTTCTTCTAAAATTTGTGCTTCGTGGAAAACATATCTAATATTCTCCAAATCAATGGGTTGTGCTTCTGTACCAATCACATCACGTTCAATAAGCGTAGCTGCCGTAGCAGGACGTGCATGCGCACCTATCAAATATTTTTCTTCCATGTCTATATAAAGCACCAGATCAGAAAAGGAAATGTCAGCTACTATCTGCCAATCATTGGTCAGTAAACGCAACCAATCATTATCACATACAGAGCAGTGCGAAGCGGTATCTAAAAGTGTTTGTAAAGTAGGCACAGTTCCACAATACGGCTTTTTAGGGTTCAATAGGTATATGCAGTTTTCTTTTTCTTCACATTTTTCCGTTAGTCCCGCCCAACTTCTATCGGTTTTTACCTCTGAATTACTGATGGAAAAGCGCGCAAAAAAACTAAATATAGCCGATTATTCTTATGAAACACGCAGGCAAAGTAATAGTGTTTACAGTGTAGGAAAAATACAAATTCCTGCTACGGCAGTTCCCACCCAATTAAGAACAGTGGTTCCCACAGGAATAGCAATATGCACAGAAACAAATTTTTCCGCTACCACAAATGGCTATTCCACGAATGCGGATATTACAATCACTAAAGTTCCCGCACAAATTGATTTAACAATACAAATCAACGCCCTAGCTGATAATAGTAGCGAATTAGCATACACAGGAAATATAGAAGTAAATGTGCCGTTTTTTGGTAAGAACATAGAAAAACAGGTAGTAGCTCAGCTACCACAGGTATTTAGCGAAGATAATTTTCTAATTCAAGAGCTTTTAGCCAAACTGGAAAAAAGTGACTAAACTGGTTGGTATGGCAATAATAAATAGACAATATGAAGATCTTTTAGCAGATGTATTAGCAAACGGGACTCCAAAAGAGGATCGTACCGGCACTGGAACCCTATCAGTATTTGGTCGCCAATTACGTTATGACCTGCAAAAAGAGGGCTTTCCTCGTATAACTACTAAGTTTGTGGCTATGAAAGCCGTAAAAGGTGAATTGCTATGGTTCTTGCGTGGAGATACCAATATTAACTGGTTAAAAGAACGTGGAATTACCATTTGGGACGAATGGGCAGACGAAAACGGTGATTTAGGTCCAGTCTACGGTTATCAATGGCGCTCTTGGCCAACACCTGACGGGAAACATATTGATCAAATTACGAATGTGATTGATATGTTGCGTAATAATCCAGATTCACGACGCATGATTGTGTCAGCTTGGAATGTTGCCGATCTTAGTAATATGGCACTTATGCCCTGTCAT
>PDWI01008329.1_pt1 | contig 12250 bp, 11 predicted proteins | sample 1430891 | NCBI WGS metagenome assembly PDWI01 (sample SAMN01162508, study PRJNA174530) | Oral metagenome, whole genome shotgun sequencing project. | biome: Marine environment; feature: Marine mammal; material: Swab sample of the gingival sulcus; isolation source: swab sample of gingival sulcus...
TAATGCGAATACATTTAGAATTATAACTGTAAGTAAAATTTAAAGTTAATAGCCAAAAATTAAAGAAATGAAACACGAATGGAGAAAAAAAGAAAAAGCAATTTATTTGCCTAAAAACAAGCCGGAAATAGTAGAAGTTCCCGCATATCAATTTATAACAATAAGCGGAAAAGGCAATCCCAACAATGATTTTTTTTCAGAATATATAGGCGTATTGTATAGCGTAGCTTACGCCATTAAAATGAATATAAAAAAACGCACAACGCTTCCCAAAACTTATCAAGATTGGACAGTTTATCCCTTGGAAGGTGTTTGGGATATCGACAAACAAGCCAAAACCCAACCGGACGGCACAATAAATAAAGACGATTTGGTCTTTGACTTAATGATAAGACAGCCCGATTTTATTGATACCGATTTTTTTCATGAAATCATTGAGTTAAGTAAAACCAAAAAGCCGCACGCACTCTTAGACGAAGTAAAATTCCGGAAAATAACAGAGGGGCAATGTATTCAAATGTTGCATACAGGAAGTTATGACAATGAGCCGGAAAGTTTCCGGCAAATGGAAAAATTAGCAAGTGATTTAAACTTGAAAAGAAAATCAAAAGCACACCGAGAAATATATTTGTCCGATTTCAGAAAAGTGCCGGCAGTCAAATTAAAAACGGTCTTGCGATTTCAAGTGATGTAACAAAAATAAAAAAAGCTACCGGTTTATCCCGATAGCTTTCTATGAAGTTTTTGCTTGAAAAGCGGTATTCGCTTTCCGGTTATATTAATAACCCAAAGTTGCAACCATAACCGCTTTAATTGTATGTAATCTGTTTTCGGCTTCGTCAAAAACAATTGATGCTTCCGATTCAAAAACATCTTCGGTAACTTCCATACCGTTTAATCCGTATTTTTGATAAATTTCTTCGCCGATAGTGGTTTCTCTATTATGGAAAGCCGGCAAACAGTGCATAAATTTAACTTTCGGGTTTCCGGTCATTTTAAGCATCTCGGAGTTAACTTGATAGGGTTTTAGCAAGTCGATACGTTCTTTCCAAACTTCTTCCGGCTCGCCCATGGATACCCAAACGTCGGTATAAAGAAAATCAACATCTTTGACGCCTTCGGCAACATTGTCTGTAATGCTTATTTTTGCTCCGGTTTCTTTTGCAATTTCTTTGCATTGAGCCACCAAATCATTTTCAGGATGAACGGATTTAGGTGCTACCAAACGCACGTCCATACCTAATTTTGCGGCACCCACCAATAAAGAATTTCCCATATTGTTTCGAGCATCGCCTAAATAAGCAAATTTTATTTGATTATAAGGTTTGTCGCAATGTTCTTTCATGGTTAAAAAGTCTGCCAAGATTTGTGTCGGATGAAACTCGTTTGTTAAACCGTTCCATACGGGAACACCTGAAAATTTGCCTAAATCCTCTACGGTTGCTTGTGCAAATCCTCTGTATTCGATGCCGTCATACATTCTTCCTAGAACGCGTGCCGTATCTCTCATACTTTCTTTTTTGCCGATTTGCGAGCCTGAAGGACCCAAATAAGTAACATTGGCGCCTTGATCATAAGCCGCAGTTTCAAAAGCACAACGAGTTCGGGTCGATGATTTTTCGAAAATCAAGGCAATGTTTTTTCCTTTTAATGTTTGTTGCTCGGTTCCGGCATATTTTGCCGTTTTTAAATCCGCTGAAAGTTTTAATAAAAATTCAATTTCCTTAGGACTGAAATCCAATAATTTAAGGAAGTTTCTGTTTCTTAAATTGTATGCCATTTTATTACGTTTTTAATTGTGTATATTTTAAGTGCGCAAAAATAGAATTTTTTTTAAGCAAATAAATTTAAAATGTCAAAGAGTTAAAAAATAGTTACTTTTCCGGGTGCATTTTCTTATTTAGAATCAATATTGAATAAGGAAAACTATTATTATGCTGATTTTTGTCATATAATAATACACAGATATTTCAGACTTTTGCAAACAAAAATTTTTTCATCATGAATTTAACCCATATTGAACACATTGGAATTGCTGTAAACAGCATTGAAGAAGCAAAATCTTATTTTGAAGACGTTTTAGGTTTAAAATGCTATGCGATAGAAGAAGTAAAAGACCAAAAAGTGAAAACGGCTTTTTTTCAAATCGGTCAAACTAAACTGGAATTATTAGAAGCCACTTCGGAAGACAGCCCCGTAGCAAAATTTATTGCCAAAAAAGGGCAAGGCATTCACCACCTTGCATTTGCAACGGATGATGTAAATGCTTCTTTAAAAGAAGCCGAAGAAAAAGGTGTTAAACTGATTGATAAAGAATCGCGAAAAGGAGCAGAAAATTTACAAATAGGATTTTTGCACCCGAAATTTACATTCAGTGTTTTAACCGAGTTTTGCGGAAAAAAATAACATCTATTTTTAATAACTAATATAATATATAAGATGTCACGCCAAGAAGAAATACAAAAATTAATCGACTTACGCGAAGAAGCAAGAGCGGGAGGAGGAGAAAAACGAATTGAAAAACAACATGCACAAGGCAAATATACGGCACGAGAACGTATTGAAATGGTATTAGACGAAGGCAGTTTTGAAGAGTTTGATATGTTTGTGAAACATCGTTCGCATGATTTCGGACTTGAAAAACAGCAGTTTCTCGGAGACGGAGTTGTTACCGGACACGGAACAATTGACGGCAGAGTTGTCTATATTTTTGCACAAGACTTTACGGTTTTCGGCGGTTCTTTGTCCGAAACTTATGCAAAAAAAATATGTAAACTCATGGATCAGGCAATGCTGGTCGGCGCACCGGTTATCGGCATAAACGACAGCGGCGGAGCGCGTATTCAAGAAGGCGTTATGAGTTTGGCAGGTTATGCCGAAATTTTCCAACGCAATATTATGGCATCAGGCGTTATTCCGCAAATATCTGCAATTTTCGGACCTTGTGCGGGCGGTGCAGTATATTCGCCGGCATTAACCGATGTGGTTATTATGAGCAACAAAACAAGCTATATGTTTGTTACCGGTCCCAAAGTTACCAAAACCGTAACAGGCGAAGATATTAACACCGAAGATTTGGGAGGCGCAACGGTTCATGCAACAAAATCCGGAGTGGCACATTTTAGAGCAGACGATGAAGATGAAGGTATTATGTTGATACGCAAAACATTGGAATATCTACCTCAAAATAATTTGGAAGACCCGATACAAACCGAATGCAAAGACCCCATTGACCGGAAAGATGACATCTTAAATGATATAATTCCGGAAAATCCGAACCAACCTTACGATGTAAAAGACATTATTTACACCATTGTTGACGGCGGCGAATTTTTGGAATTTCACAGACATTATGCAAAAAACATCGTTGTAGGATTTGTTAAATTTGACGGCAGACCGGTTGGTATTGTAGCCAATCAACCGAATTTCTTGGCAGGCGTCTTAGATATTGAAGCATCTCGAAAAGCTGCTCGTTTTGTACGACTTTGCGACAGTTTCAATGTGCCTATCTTAACCTTGGTGGATGTACCCGGCTTCTTGCCCGGCAGTTCGCAGGAATACGGCGGCATTATCGCACATGGAGCAAAACTCTTGTTTGCATACGGAGAAGCAACCGTCCCCAAAGTTACCATAACCCTGCGAAAATCATACGGCGGTGCGCATGACGTAATGAGTTGTAAACAATTAAGAGGCGATATAAATTACGCATGGCCCTCGGCGGAAATTGCCGTAATGGGTGCACAAGGCGCTATTGAAATTCTGCACGGCAGAGAAATCAGAGCCATCGAGAAAGATGAAGATAAATTGAAATATATTGCCGAAAAAGAAAACGAATATAAAGACAAGTTTGCAAATCCTTATGTTGCGGCTCAACACGGTTTTATCGATGATGTGATAGAACCGAGAAATACGCGTTTCAGAATTATCAGAGCATTCAAAACGCTCGAACACAAAAAATTAGTAAACCCGGCAAAAAAACATTCAAACATTCCTTTATAATTAAATTATGGATTCATCAGCTTATACTATTGCCATCGTAGGTTATTCAATAGTTTTTGCAGCCTTATTAGTTCTTTGGCTGATCTTTGCAAACTTACCGAAACTTTTATCGATGCACATACGATTGAAATTTAAAAGAAAAAAAGAAAATGGCGAAAATTATGATAAAGGCGGCAAATATATTTCCGGACAGGAAAATGCTGCCATAGCCACTGCACTTCATCTGTATTTTAGTCAGTTACATGATGAAGAAAGTACTATTATGACCATAAAAAAAGTAAAAAAAGATTATTCGCCGTGGAGCTCACGAGTGTATTCGATAAATGCTTTTCAAAGAAAATAATTCTTAACTAATCAGATTCCCGGAATGAAAAAATTCAAATTTAAAATAAGCGGAAACAGCTATGAGGCTGTTGTAAAAAGTTTTGAGCAAAATATTGTAGATATTGATATAAACGGAACAAATTACAAAGTTGAACTTGAAAAAGAAATCGCAAAACCAAAAACGCCTAAACTGGTGCGTGCCAAAGTGCAAACCTCAAAAGAAGATGCTGCGGTAAAAACAAAAATAGGCAGCTTGGTTAAAGCACCTCTGCCCGGAACCATATTCAAATTAAAATGTAAAATCGGCGATGAAGTTGCGCCCGGCGATGTTTTATTAATCATGGAAGCCATGAAAATGGAAAATAATATTCAGGCGGAAATAGCAGGTAAGGTAAAATCTATTATGGTTGCCGAAGGCGATTCTGTTTTGCAAGGTGATATTTTATTGGAACTTGAATAAACAAAAAAACGCACATACTTACACAAGTTCGATAAACGATTAATAAGATTTTAAAATTATTTCAATGAAACGCCCGGAACCGGTAAAAGGCACACTGAGGAATGATTATTTTTCCAACTTAATAAAATTAAGTGTAATAAAGTTCGTTTGGGCGTCCTATGGGACCTTTGAAAATTAATAAATATAAACACATGAAAAAATTAATAACACTTATAGCCGTACTGTCAATTCTTTTCGGAATTTCTGCTTTATTTCTACAAGGAAAAAGTCCGGAACAATCCGGCAGTTCCGACAAAAGCCAACAAACTGATTATTTATCAGTGATAACCAAAGGAAAGTGGATGAATAAGGCAGATGGTTATAAAATTTCCAATGAAAGCGAAGAAACGGCAGCACGATATAAATCCTTAAAATTTAATAAAGACGGAACTTTTGAATTGGATTCCGCCAAGCAAAAATACACCGGAAAATGGACTTTAAACGGCAATACCGTTTATATGACTTTTAAACTAAAAAAGATAACGCATTTATATCGTAATAACGACCCCAATAAAAGCTCAACGAACTACAACACATCGGAAGAGGAGTTGCAATTAAAAGACAGACAGGGAGTTGTATCGGGTGAAACGATTAAAATGTCCGACGGCTATACATATACGCAACATTCCGAGTCTTTAAACGGTCTGTTTAATTTCTTTGAATTTTCCGGCTTTGCCAATGTGCAATTAGGGCATATTTTAATGATACTTGCCGGATTGCTCTTTATCTTTTTAGCCATAAAATTCGACTACGAACCTCTACTGTTAATACCCATAGGCGTTGGAATTTTAATCGGTAATATTCCCATGTTCCAAGTGGCAGATTTTAACTTAAAATTAAGTATCTATGAGCCGGGAAGCGTTATGAATACACTCTATCAAGGCGTAACCCAAGGCTGGTACCCGCCTTTAATTTTTCTCGGTATCGGTGCAATGACCGACTTTTCGTCTTTGATATCCAATCCTCGATTAATGTTGCTCGGAGCAGCCGCACAAATCGGTATTTTTATTACCTTTTTGGGTGCTTTGTATTTGGGCTTTGCGCCGCAAGAAGCCGGTGCCATAGGTATCATTGGCGGTGCCGACGGACCAACCGCTATTTTTATATCATCCAAACTGGCTAACGGCATGAACCTCTTGCCCGACGGAACAACTGTTAAGAACTTAATAGGCCCCATTGCTATTGCCGCATATTCTTACATGGCATTGGTTCCGGTAATACAACCGCCCATTATACGATTGCTTACGACTAAAAAAGAACGACTTATAAAAATGAAACCGCCGCGTGCAGTAACCAAAACGGAAAAAATAATATTCCCGATTGCCGGTTTGTTATTAACCGCATTTTTATCACCGACTTCTTTACCTTTGTTAGGAATGTTATTCTTTGGAAACCTTTTAAAAGAAAGTGGGGTAACAGGCAGATTGGCAGAAACGGCAAGGACTTCCTTAATCGATATTATTACCATATTGTTGGGAATAACCGTAGGTGCATCTACCCAAGCGGATATTTTCTTGACCAAAAGCTCTGTCTTGATTTTTGTTTTGGGTGCGGCATCATTTGTTATTGCCACAGCCGGAGGTGTTATTTTTGCAAAAATTATGAACTGGCTGTCTCCAAAAAGCAGACCAATTAACCCGATGATTGGTGCAGCCGGAGTTTCCGCAGTTCCGGACAGTGCTCGCGTGGTACAAATGGAAGGTTTAAAAGCCGACCCGAACAACCACTTGCTTATGCACGCCATGGCACCGAATGTTGCCGGCGTAATCGGTTCTGCTATTGCTGCCGGTATATTGCTCAGTTTCTTAATGTAAAAAATAGATATGTTTCAAATAAAAGGAGTTCCCAAAAATTTGCGGAACTCCTTTTATTTTGGATTAAGCAGAATTTCGATATTTTCTCAAAAGTAAAACCAAATAGCTAACTTTGCAGTCGCAAAAGCTTCAAAAGTCGGAAAAAAAGTTGCTTAATTCATTCTCAATTTGTTTCTTTGTTAAAACCATAGTTTCCTTCAATTTTTAAGTTTATTATAATGATGATACAAACTTGTTAAATTGTTGGAAACTTTTTGGTATGCAGACACACTTTTTTGGACGGGTATCAAAAACGCTCATGCTTGTTTGCAGCAAGTGCGTTCTTTGCAATTTTCATGATTTTTGGCAAATAGCAAAACCCCTCTTGGAAAAGAGGGTGCAGGGAGATTGATTTTTTTTAGCCTTAAACTCCAGAACATTAACAACGTACAAATTTAGTTAAAGTTAGTATTGATTATTATTTGCCAAAGACCAAAGGCTAACACCAAATGGATGGGTTTTCAATAGTCTTTCCAACATAAAATAAATCCCCCTTTTTTGTGAAAAGGAGGATTATAATATTTTGCCGTTCTATACGAACTCTATTTAAGTATTCTTCTAAACCACATTTCTATGGCATATACTTTCCTTGGTGTCCAACTATTAAGCGGTATGGTAATACCGGTCTTAAACAAGAAATTGTTTTTAGCTTGTGTTTCATAAGGTTTTATTGTACTTCCATCGGGTAACTCCATTGAGTAATTTTTGCTTAAGAAGTTTCCGAAAACATAACCGACTTCAAAATTAAAGAACATATAATTGAAGCCGAGAAGAAGATTAAAATTGCTTTTTTTAAGAGCTGCTTTATCTAATTTTATACTCTTAGAAGTTTCAGAATAGCTTGGTTTTTCTGTTTTTGAAAGGAAAAGATTGTAATTCAGAGAACCTCCAAAATAGAGATAACGCTGAGATTCATAAAATTTCTTTCCGTATTTAATATAAAAAGGAAGCGATATTTGAGAACCTCTGTAAATTTCTCGATACGAAAACTCAGGAATAGCTTTTGCTGTATAATTAGATACAATTCCGTACATTCTGTAATCCAGACCTATAGAAAGTCCTATTTTGTTATTTTTTAAATCATGATTATACATAAATGAAACATAATAACCCGGAGCGTAATTAAAATTAAATTTTGTCGTATCCGGAAAAACTTGATATTGGTCATATCCGTTTTTTGCATAAACCATTTTGTTGGGCATATCACCCGGTTGTGGCGTAAAAAGCGTATGAGTTGCACCCGCTTTTAAGGAGAAATAATCATATTCGTTATTCCACTGAGCAAATGCAGACAGGGAACTTAAAATAAATAGGGATAATATAATAATTGACTTTTTCATGTCTTATATAATTTTACGATTTTTTATTTGTATATAATTTAACTTTTTCGGAACTCTTCGGAGTTAAGGTCTGTAATGCCAAAAATCACTAAAATATTCGGCTCCGTTCCAGCCGGTTCCGATAAATCCTCTGAAATCATTATTAACTTCCAGCCCTGCTCCTACCGCCTCATAGCGAGCAGCTCCCTCATAAGACGCACGTTCGTCCCATTTGTTTAAGAAAGGGTTGTAACGCCAAAAATCAGTACGAACAGAGTCAATATCCTTACCGGTTCCTATATAACCGTTTTCACCCAAAGCAAACGCAACGGCATCAATACGCGGTGTGCCCGGGAACGGCGCTCTTTGCCGCCAAATTAAATTATCTCCGGTTGTTTGAGTGCAAACCCATAAATCATTTTTGTAAATTCCGTTATCGTTCATTCCGCATGATACATATACATTATCTCCAATATTAAAACATACGGCTTTGGTTCTTGGTCCGCCGGGGAAATCTGCTAATTGTGTCCATTTTCCATACGCATGACCAAAACCTCTATCAGAGGGGTCAAACTTAAAGAAAGATGCAATAACGTCATTTGAAAATCCTGTTGTACCTAAACCAATATAACCAATTCCGTTAATAGAAAAAGCAATAGCATCTTCCACTCCGATACCGGGAAACGCCTCTGCATCAAAAGCAGATGTTACATTTACCCATTCTCCCCATTCGCCAATGGGTTGATCAGTATCTTTTTCTAAATCCAATCGAAAAAACTCCACATTTGCTTCGTTTTCATCATTTGTAATTCCCAAACCGATGAATACACAATCATGGTAAATTTTATTCCCCACATCAACATCTTTAATTACAAAAGATACAGCATTGGTAAAATTCTTATTTTGCTCAATTGAGTAAGAACGATAGGGACTGTCCCAAGTATTGTTTACAGGGTCATACCGGTCAATTACAATGGATGTTCCCATAAGTCCTTCATCGTGTCCTTGCGTTACAAACATATAATTATTGTAGGTAAAAGCCGTAGCACCTCTGTACTCATTGTCCGGATAGCTAACCGGAGCTTCTTCCATATCGCCTCCAACCCATAAATCAACCGGTTTATCCGCTGTAAACACCAATTCATTTTGATTATAAGCAATATCCTGATATTCGGGTTCACCATTCACAAATTTTCCGGTTACCACAAAAGAACGAACATAATATGTTTGTTCATATTGCAAACCAAACCCGCTTTTAAAAGTAACTCCGCGGTCAAGATTTTCTGATGAAATAAAGTTTTCCGGTGCAACACTTCCGTTAAAAAAGATATTTGAGTTTTCTGCCAGTCGTGCCATTAAATCAATTTTGCTTACCGAATCATAACCGCAAACTTCCGGATGCGGCGAGCGCGAGTAAACATGGCCGTATATTAAAATACTGTCGGCAAGCATTCCGTTTTTATTTTTTTTCACATAAGTAATGTTTTCTTGAATTAGAGCATAGTTATCTGTTACTTCAAGCAAGCTGTCCGGGCTTCCGCTGATGTATTTTACAATCCCGTCGGGAGTAATATAAGTCCCGCTGTCAAATTCTCTGATTATGGAATAAGGTTTTTCGTCAAACTTACAGGAAGCCAATGCCCCCATAAATAAAACAAGATAAAGTAATTTCTTCATTCTTACCGATTTTATTAATAAATATTTAAATGTATTTCTTCAAAATGTAAAATTATTGTTCAAAAATAGGAAAATTTATCATAAATAAATATATTTTTTGATAAATTGCTCTAATAATTTTATTAATAATAACTAACTTTTGACAAAAACTATACCGTAATTGACATTCTGCACTGACCTTATATCAAAAAGAGCCGTAATAGAATGACAATTTGACTGAAAACCGCATCCGGCAAAAATTTTGCTTGGCATAAGCCATAAAATTTTCTGTTAATTCTACATAATTATTAAGAAATGGCAAAAAAAGATATAACAAACAAACAAGCGGAAGAAAAAGAAATACAAGATAAAAAGACAAGTTCTAATAAAGACGAACAAACTTCCAAGGACAAAAAAGAAAAGAAAGACAAAAAAAACGCTTCAAAGTCAAAAAAAAGCAAAACAACGGAAAAAATCAAAGAACTTGAAACCAAGCTCGAAGAGCTGAACGACAAGTATCTTAGACTTAGTGCAGAATATGACAATTATCGAAAACGAACCTTGAAAGAACGCATGGAATTAATAAAATCTGCCGCCGAAGATACGCTGATTAATTTTTTACCGATAACAGATAATCTCGACAGAGCAAAAAAGTCAGTGGACAATGCAAAAGATATTGAAGCCGTTAAAACCGGCATAGACCTGATTTACAAAAACATTTATGATTTTCTCACCGAAAGAGGCGTTAAAGAAATTGAAGCTGTAGGCGAGCCTTTCAATACAGACCTGCACGAAGCCTTAACAAAAATTCCGGCACCCGAAGAAAATATGAAAGGGAAAGTTATTGATGTTATTGAAAAAGGATATATGCTGAAAGATAAAGTATTAAGATACGCAAAAGTTGTGGTGGGAGAATAAAGATATTTTTTGAAGTTGCGGCAAATGAAAATTTAATAAAACAAATTATGAGCAAAAGAGATTATTACGAAATATTAGGTGTTAGCAAAAATGCCGACAAAAACGAAATAAAAAAAGCGTATCGAAAAACAGCAATAAAATATCATCCGGACAAAAACCCCGATGATAAAGAAGCAGAAGAAAAGTTTAAAGAAGCTGCGGAAGCCTACGAAGTTTTAAGCAATGATGAAAAGCGAGCAAAATATGACCGTTTTGGTCATGCAGCCTTTGACGGAGCCGGCGGTTTCGGTGGCGGAGGAATGAGTATGGATGATATCTTCTCGCATTTTGGCGATATTTTCGGCGGTTTCGGATTTGGCGGTTTCAGCGGTTCGTCAAGAGGCGGTCGCCAAAGAGTAAACAAAGGCTCAAACCTGAGAGTAAAAGTAAAATTATCTTTAGAAGACATTTTAAACGGTACAACGAAAAAAATTAAAGTAAAAAAATACATTGCATGTAGCCACTGCAACGGAACCGGAGCTGAAAATTCCGAAACATCAACTTGCCCTACTTGTCAAGGACGCGGTCAAGTGTTCCGGGTTCAAAACACTTTTCTGGGACAAATGCAAACAAGTTCGGTATGTCATTCCTGTCAAGGAAGCGGCAGTATTATTAAAAACAAATGTACTCATTGCGCAGGACAAGGCATACAAAAAGGCGAAGAAGTTGTTCAAGTAAATGTTCCCGCCGGAGTTTCCGAAGGCATGCAAATGAAAGTTGGCGGAAAAGGAAACGCACCCGAAAGAGGCGGTGTAAACGGTGATTTAATTGTTGTTTTTCACGAAGAAGAACACCCGGAACTGATAAGAGACGAAAACGACCTTTTATATAATTTGCACATCAGTTTTCCGGAAGCAGCCTTAGGAACATCGGTTGAAATTCCGACTGTTGAAAGCAAAGTAAAAATAAAAATTGCGCCCGGAACGCAAGCAGGAAAAATACTCCGATTAAGAGGCAAAGGTCTGCCCTCATACGGAAGCTACGGAAAAGGCGACATCTTGGTAAAAGTAAATGTGTGGGTACCAAAAAATCTTAGCAAGGAAGAAAAGAAAACATTGGAACGCTTTATGAACTCTCCGAACTTTGTGCCAAAACCCGATGAAGAAGAACGGAGTTTTTTTGACAGAGTAAAAGATATGTTTTAGATAAAAACGTCTTAAGCCGCATTTCGAGACTTTTGCAAATGTAAAACCAAATCGCTAACTTTATAGAAGTTTCAAAAGTCGGAAGTCGGAAGACCGAAATCGGAAGATCGTGTTTGCTCCAAATGCACCTGTTTGCGATTTTCATGATTTTTGGCAAATTGCAAATTCCCTCTTGGAGAAGGGGGCGCAGGGGGATTGATTTTTGTATTAGCATTAAAAACCTTATTTTCCGTTCAAATCTTAGTAGAAAAAGAGAATTAAAAAAATCAACCTTATTACCTTATTGCTAAAAGCTAAAAACGGATTAAAGAGCACTATAGCAAAATCCCTCTTGAAGAAGAGGGTGTAGAGAAATTGATTTTAAAAAATGGTTAAAAAACAAGGCAAAAGTTCGTCAGACATTGAAAAAACTTGCCGGATATTTCTTCTATTCTGAAAAAATATTATCTTTGTAATAAGTAAATCTTCTAAACTATTATAAAGCCATGTATCTTGCAC
>PDWI01008330.1_pt1 | contig 12250 bp, 8 predicted proteins | sample 1430891 | NCBI WGS metagenome assembly PDWI01 (sample SAMN01162508, study PRJNA174530) | Oral metagenome, whole genome shotgun sequencing project. | biome: Marine environment; feature: Marine mammal; material: Swab sample of the gingival sulcus; isolation source: swab sample of gingival sulcus...
TTTTTTTGCTGCTATAAGTGAATTGAGTAAGAATCCTGACTCTTTAACAACTAGGGCTCTTGTAAGACAGAGAGCAATCGGTTTTACAGAGAGTGTTGGCGAGATGTATAGAAGTTTGAAGACGCTACAAGAACAAGTTGATTTTCAGGTTCGTTCTACAGTTAGCCAGATAAACGGCTATGCGGAACAGATTAGGGATCTTAATAAAAGTATATTTATGACTGAACTCGACGGGTCTACTTCAAATGACTTAAGAGACCAGCGTAATTTAGTTCTAGATAAGTTATCAAAACTTGTAGATATTAGCTACCAAGAAGACCCAAATAGACATTTTAGTGTATTTATAGGAGGTAAACCTCTAGTTAGTCACTATAGGTATGAAGAAATCAAGCTAGTGAGTAGAGATAAATTAAAAAATCCAGAAGATATGCATAAGTTAACTGATATTACTTGGCAAGAAGGCGGAAAAGTTTATATTCGTGAGGGTCAATTGAGCCAGCTTATCAGTATGAGGGATGATATTAGCGGAGATAAAAAGGGAATCCCTTATTATATAGATAAGTTAAATTACTATACCGATAGGCTCTCTAGTGAAATAAATAGGATTCATCAGTCTGGTTTTGATTTAAGTGGGAATAACGGGGTTATGTTCTTTACTAAAGATGGAATGTCTTCAGCCGATTATGAAGACTATTTGCTTACTGAGGGTCTAAATGGCGGTGCGCCAATGGACTTTACCGATCAGGTATTAAATGGGGTTAGCGAGGACAATACTCTAGAACAAAATAACAGAATAATAGCTAGAAATATAAGAAACATTTTGGAAAATAACCCAGATAATTTTAATAAATCTATAAAGAGGCTTTCGGATGGCAATTATTATTTGGTAGATAGAATTCCTACAGACCAATTAAAATTGTCGAAAGATTTGGATTTGGATTTGAATAAGTTTGCCGCATCAGAGTCTTCAGATGGCGTGCCTGGCGATGGGCACAATGCTCTTCACATGATGGAGATGAGATACAATAAAGAACAATTTGCATGGGGTAGTTCAGATGACTTTGTAAAGAGTCTTATTTCGAACTTAGGTGTAGATGCTGAGGAAGCTACTAGGATGCAAAAAAACCAAGTCAATTTATTGGTGGAGATAGAGAACAGAAGACAGTCTATAATGGGCGTGTCTTTTGATGAGGAAGTTAGTGAAATGATCAAATTCCAACATGCTTATAACGCAAATGCAAGGATGCTTACCACAATGGATGAAATACTTGATACATTGATAAACAGACTTGGAATGGTCGGTAGGTAAGAAAGGAAATATAAATGAGAGTTACTAACAATATGATGACGAACATGCTTCTTCATAATTTGAATAGAAACATGTTTAATATGGCTAGATTGCAAGAACAAGGGACCGATGGTAAGAGGGTTCATAGACCTTCTGACGATCCTATTGGGATTTCAAAAATTCTAAAGTTTAGAACAGACCTTGGAGAATTAGATCAATATCAAGCCAATATTAGAGACGTTTTGAGTTGGTATCAGGTAAGTGAGAGTGCTATTTCTGATTTGGGAAGCATTATCGGAAGGGCAAAAGAGCTAGCTGTTCAGGCTTCAAACGGAACCTACGATACAAACGACTTGCAGAAAATAAGACAAGAGATAGAGCAGCTCAAAGACCACATGGTAAATACGGGTAATTTCAACTATGCTGGAAGATACGTATTTTCTGGTTATCAAAACGACAAGCCCCTCTTTGCTAGAAAAATGATAGATGGCAGGGAAAGGGTTATATACAATATCGATATCACAGATAGAGACAAGGCTAGACCACAGGAAACAGAGTATTTGATTGGTCAGGCAGAGCAAATTGAAGTTAGTACAAATGGAATTGATGTTTTTGGCATTACTGCTGCTGGAAACGCATACTTAGAGATGATGACGGATGGTAGCGGTAGCGAGTTTGGAGAGGGACTTTTTGCACTTCAAGGTAGATTTGACCCGAACGAAGACTACACGACTACAAATTTGGATATAACTTTGACAGATAATTCGACTACTCCTCCTACAATTCAAGTTTATGATGTAGATAAAACCTTGCTTACGGGAGACAAGACGCCTATAGACAAGGCCTTGATTTTAGAAAGGTATAGGCAGGCAAAACTACAGGGTGGAACTACTGAAAAATTAGATGACGTGGCGGATATTTACTTTGACAATCACGATAACTTAGTTATTAAAACAAAGGAACAGAATCAGACACTAACGTCGACTTGTAGGAAGTTAAAGTTTGTCGAGACGACAGTTGGTATCAGTTCAAAGAAAAGCCAACTCGTTGGAACTTTCAAAATAGATGGCCCTGGTTCTGATTATAGAAAATCGAATATCGTCTACAACATAGGTGGAACAAACTACTCGGTGGATACTTCAGAGCTTACTGGAAACGGTTTTGAACTAAAACGAGCGAAAGTGCTTGATAAGATTAGAAATGCCGACGATGGAGCGGGACACAAACTAGAAGAAGTTGCAGATGTGTTTTTCGATCAAAACGGAAACCTAGTAGTAAAAGAAAAACAGTATGGCGACAGAACTATAAGTGTTACTATTTCGGATATTAATCCGGCTGACCCTCCTGCAGTGGCGCCAGAGTACAATCCTGCTTTGAAAAGAGGAAATGATAAAGTAGAGGCAAGTGCCGATTATGCTGACTTTTTCTTTAACGATGAATATATAGCGAGCCACGAGGAAGAGTTAAAAAATAATGCAATATTTGTGACTCATAATGGAGTTAGACACAAGATAGAACTAGATAAATACGCAGCTATCGTAACGGTAGACCAATACAAGGATGCCTTGCAAGAGGCGATAAACAAAACAATCGGCGATAATAAGGTAGTCGTGGACCTAAAAGACTCAAATTATGTTGGCAAGCGTAGTTTGACTTTTACTACTATAAATAGTAAAGATGGGGAAAAACCTGAGATTTATGTAGAGCCGGTAGTTAGCAACAAGAGTTCTTTGATTGCTGACTTTGAACAGTTTATAGAAGATTTAGAAAAAAACGATAAAGCTGGAATAGATTCATTTATGGACAAGTTAGACGGACATTTAGATAGGGTTTTATCTGTTAGGGCGGATATAGGAGCAAAGACAAATAGAATGGAACTTGCCCTTGAAAGAACGCAGGACAACAACCTATCGTTCACAAAAGCCCTCAGCAATGTAGAAGATGTGGATTTATCAAAAACAATAATGCTATTAAAGAATTTTGAGAATGTATATAGAGCGTCTCTATCTATGGGAACAAAGATAATACAACCTTCTTTGGTTGACTTCCTTAGATAGAAGCTTATAAAAAACAGCCTAGATAGTCATATAAAAAATAGATAGAAAAAAGAAAAGAAAAAAATATGAATATTAAGCAAATCCAGATTCAAACAAAACCAATGCAATTGGAGTATAAAACGAACCCTTCGTCGATGGAAATATCTCAAGGGAATCCTATTAAGCTGGATTTTTCTGTAAAACCCGGAAGCCTCAAAATGCACAGCGAGCAGGTCAAGGTTCTAATTGACCAAACTCAGTGTTTTGCAGAAGCGGGTCTCAAAAATATTCAGGGTATGATAGATGAAAATACATCTATTAGTAAACAAAAAATGATGGAGTCTATCGGCAAGATAGTCGAACAAGGCAATGAACTAGCAGATATTGCGTCTGGCAACGACCCGATTCCCGCTCAAGCTGAGTATAACGCTTTTGATCAGTTTATAAGAGAGTGGAATTTTGATTTAATTCCAAAAAGTAGACCAGAGTTTAAAGTTACTGGTGGAACTGTCGATATAGAACATGAGCCTGCTGAAGTTCAAAATAATACGAGGTTTGATCCTCCAAAAATAAACTATACTGCAGGAAAGATTGAGACCTATGTAAAGCAATATAATGAAATTGAAATGTCGACGGTAGATGCTAAAATCTAAACACTTTAGGAGGGTTTATGAAAATAAATACTGATTATATTGGAGAAGTTGAATATAGTAAGGAAGATATAATTTATTTTCCTGATGGAATCTTTGGTTTTGAGGAACACAAGGAGTTTATAATTGTTGGCGAGATATATAAGGAATTTCCTTTTGTTTGGTTGCAATCTTTAAAGGACGAAAACGTTGTTTTTGTATTGACCGACCCGTTTTTGTTTGTTGAAGAATACGATTTTTCGCTAAATGAAGAATACGTAGAAAAACTACAAATAGCAGGACCAGAAGAACTTCAAATATATAGTATTTGCGTGGTTCCTAAAGAGACGGAAAACACAACTATTAATTTAAAATCTCCTATCGTTGCAAATGTAAATAAAAAGATTGCTTTCCAAGTTATACTTGAAGAAAATTGGCCTTACAAACGTAAGCTTTTTCAATCTTAGTAGTTAGAAAGGGTGATTTTAATGCTTGTATTAAGTAGGAAAACAGGGGAATCTATCTTGCTTGGGGACAATATTGAAGTAAAAATATTGGAGAGTAAGGACGGTAGAGTAAAGATAGGGATTGAGGCACCTAGGGATGTTTCGGTTGTCAGAAAAGAAGTCTTGGGAACTATCGAAGCTAATAAAGAAGCTGGATTAAGGGCAGCTAAGAAAGATGAACTTATGAAACTTTTTGAGAGCAAAAAATAATCGCATTATAAAATATAAATTTATACTTAGAAAACGCCGTAATAGGCGTTTTTTTAATAAGTTATTACACAAAACAACAGGCTTAATAAGCACTTTACTTCTCGGCAGCGTTCACGCTTCGCTTACGCTCGCTCCACTACGGTTGACTACCTCGAAGCAAAGCACTTATACGCTAGTCTGATTGTTTTGTGCATTTACAGTCGTCTCGAGCGTAGTCGAGAAAACTATGCTCATATTCGAAATTAAAGTACTCACTCGCACTGCTTTGTCTTAACGGCACCGCCTGAATTTATTTCGCTTTTCTCGCTATCGCTCCGAAATTGCATCCTTGCAAATTCTCGCTAGTTTAGGCATCCTGCCACACTCACGCTTCAAAGCTCAATAATTTTATACTAGTGCCTAACTACGCAAACATCGTTCGTATCTTTAATTTCGTCTTTATTCGCATAGTTATACTGCCATTTCTCGAAATAGTAAGCTACATTATGTCATCACTCGAAATAGTAAGAGATTTGGAACAGAGCTAAAGAAATCGACGAGCTTGTTTACTATTTTATAAAAGCGTAGTCGAGAGATCTTTTCTAAATACAATATAGAATATCAGTATTGCACAAAAAACACTATTAATAGTATAATAGTAAGGTAGTTTGCGTATAATTAAAAAACGGGGGAATTATTTATGAAAATATTAAGCGATATTGAAATAGCTCAAAAGTCAGAAATAAAGCATATTGGCGAGATAGCAAAAAAAGCTGGCATAGAAGATAAATATTTAGAATTGTATGGAAACAGCAAGGCTAAAATTGACTATAGTATACTAGAAAACTACAAAGATAAAGAAGATGGTAGACTAATCTTAGTTACTGCAATATCGCCTACCCCAGCTGGAGAAGGAAAGACGACGACCACGGTTGGACTTGGCGATGCCTTACAAAAAAAGGGCAAAAAAGCCATTTTAGCCTTGAGGGAGCCTTCTCTAGGACCAGTATTTGGAATTAAGGGAGGAGCTACTGGCGGTGGATACGCTCAAGTACTCCCTATGGAAGATATAAACCTTCACTTCACAGGAGATTTTCACGCTATAGGTGCTGCAAATAACTTGCTAGCGGCTATGATAGATAACCATATACACAGAGGAAACGAACTAGGATTTGATGTAAGAAAAATCACTTGGAAACGTGCGGTAGATATGAACGACAGACAGCTGCGTAATATAACTTGCGGTCTAGGCGGCACAAATAACGGCGTTCCTAGAGAAGATGGTTTTGATATAACTGTAGCTTCAGAGATTATGGCTGTATTATGCTTATCTAATTCGATTAGCGATTTGAAAGATAGGTTGGCTAATATGACTGTTGGATACACTAGGGATAATAAACCTATTAAAGCTGGAGATTTAAATGCTCAGGGAGCTATGGCGGCTCTTTTAAAGGATGCTCTAAAACCAAATTTAGTTCAGACTTTAGAACATCTGCCTGCGATTATTCACGGCGGACCTTTTGCAAATATTGCCCATGGTTGCAACTCTGTGATGGCAACAAAAATTGCCCTCAAGCTAAGCGATTATGTAGTTACGGAAGCGGGTTTTGGAGCAGACCTTGGTGCAGAAAAATTCTTAGATATTAAATGTAGAATGGCGGGTCTAGTTCCAAATGCGGTAGTAATAGTGGCGACTGTTAGGGCATTAAAACACCACGGCGGAGTTTTAAAAGCTGATTTAGCTAATGAAAACCTTGAAGCTCTAGAAGCTGGATTACCTAACCTATTACAACATATAGAAAATATAAATAAGGTATTTGGACTTCCGTCAGTAGTGGCGATAAATAGATTCCCTACAGATACGGAAGCGGAACTAAAACTAATAGAGGATAAATGCAAAGAACTAGGCGTAAATGTTGCCTTATCTGAAGTATGGGGCAAGGGTTCGGAAGGCGGACTGGCATTAGCTGATGAAATAATAAAACTCTGCGAGGAAAAATCTAATTTTGACTTTATATATAGTGAAGAAGATAGCATAGAGGAAAAAATCAACAAGATTTCTAAGAAAATATACAGGGCAGATGGTGTTATATTCAGTAAGGAAGCAAAAAAACAAATCAAGAATCTAAATGAAAATGGATATTCAAAACTTCCAATTTGTATGGCAAAAACTCAGAGCAGTTTTTCGGACGATGCGAAAAAACTTGGAGCGCCAAGGGAATTTGACATAACGATTAGAGATATGAAAGTTTCTTCTGGAGCTGGATTTATAGTGGCTCTTAGCGGAAATATAATGACTATGCCAGGTCTTCCAAAGGTACCTGCGGCTGAGAATATAGATGTGGATGACAAGGGAATAATCACAGGATTATTCTAGAATATATAGGAATAGGAGTTTTTATGAAAGTTTGTAAATTTGGAGGAAGTTCCCTCGCCAATGCAGAGCAGTTCAAAAAAGTAAAGGCGATTGTTGAATCGGATAAGGACAGAAAGTTTATAGTTCCTTCTGCTCCAGGTAGGAGGGATAATAAGGATTTTAAGATAACGGATATATTGTATTTGTGCTACGAACACGTTCAAAAAAGCGTGGATATGGACTATATTTACACGATGCTAGAGGATAGGTATATAGGGCTTGTTAATGATTTGGGGCTCTCGCTGGATATTGAATACGAACTAGCGGAGATAAAAAAAGAGATACTAAACGGTGCTTCAAAAGATTACTGCGCTAGTAGAGGAGAGTATCTCTGCGCTACTATTCTTTCTGAATACTTGAATATACCTATGGTAAATCCTGAGGAATTGATAGTGATTCGTTCTGATGGAAAATTAGAGACAAAGACGACTTACGAAAAGATTTCAGAAGTTTTGTCAGTATATGAATCTGCAGTAATACCGGGCTTTTATGGAGCCACTAAAATGGGTAAAATAAAGACTTTTTCAAGGGGGGGTTCAGATATTTCGGGTGCTATTATAGCTAGAGGAGTAAACGCAGACCTTTATGAAAACTGGACTGACGTATCTGGTTTTATGATGGCAGATCCCCGCATAGTTGGCAGAGAAAAAGGCATAGTTGAGTTGACATTTAAAGAACTCAGGGAGCTTTCATATATGGGGGCTAACGTTTTTCACGAAGAGGCAATCTTTCCAGTTTATGGAAGCGGGATTTCAATAAGAATAAAGAACACGAATAAACCAGAAGATGCAGGTACGATGATTGTAGATAGCAGGGATATAGAAAAATATGGCGCCGTTACAGGTATAAGTGCGAAAAAGAACTTTACAGTTATAGCTATAGAGAAGACTTTGATGCACAAGAACAAAAACTTCTATGCTGACGTTATAGCTATACTTAATAAGCACGATGTTACTTTTGAACATATTCCATCTAGTATAGACTCTCTCTCTGTTGTAATAAGCGACGAGCAAATTTCAGATAAAATCGACCAACTGATAGAAGATATAGAGATGAAACTCCAGCCAGATAATATACAGGCTCTTCCTAACATGGCTCTAGTGGCTGTCGTTGGTGAAGGTATGGTAAGAACTAAAGGTATGGCAGCCAAGATATTTACAGCCTTTGCTGACTCTGGAGTAAATATCAGAATGATAAATCAGGGTTCTAATGAAATAAGTATAATAATAGGAGTGGAAAACGACGACGTCGAAAAGGCGATAAATGGTATTTTCAAGGCATTTGAGTAAGAGTGAGTAAAGCGGGTGCAAAATGGCAGATGGTAAAAGAGAGTCTATGGAATCAGCTCAGAGGGCAGAATTACATCGCAAAATATGGGCGATAGCTGACGATGTAAGAGGAGCTGTAGACGGTTGGGATTTTAAACAATATATTTTAGGGATATTATTCTATAGGTTTATTTCAGAAAATATGACAGAGTTTTTTAATCACGCTGAACATGAGGCTGGGGATTTAGATTTTGATTATGCAAACTTGAGTGATGATGAGGCTGAAATTGATTTTAGACCAGATACAGTAGAGGACAAGGGATTTTTTATCTTACCTAGTCAATTATTTGAAAATCTTGTCAAAACAGCTAAGACAAACGAGAATCTCAACACAGACCTAGCCAATATTTTTAAAGCCATAGAAGGTAGTGCCATAGGATACGCTTCGGAAGACGATATAAAAGGATTATTTGAAGACCTTGATACCACTAGTAATAGGCTTGGGGGTACTGTTGCTGAAAAAAATAAAAGATTAGCTGATATACTTACTGGTATAGCTGATATTGATTTTGGGGATATTAAAAATAACGATATAGATGCTTTTGGAGATGCCTATGAATATTTGATTTCCAACTATGCAAGTAATGCAGGGAAATCAGGTGGAGAGTTTTTTACTCCGCAAACTGTTTCAAAACTACTTGCTAGGCTAGTTGTAGAGGGGCAAACATATATTAACAAGGTATATGATCCTACTTGTGGAAGCGGGTCTTTGCTGCTTCAGATGAAAAAACAATTTGATGAACATATAATCGATGAGGGATTTTTTGGTCAAGAGATTAATATGACAAATTACAATCTAGCTAGGATGAATATGTTTTTACACAATGTAAATTATAATAATTTCGATATCAAGCGTGGCGATACACTGCTAAATCCAATGCACAATGATGAAAAACCTTTTGATGCCATCGTATCTAATCCTCCCTACTCTATTAAATGGGTAGGCAATAATGATCCTACTCTGATAAATGATGAAAGATTTGCCCCAGCAGGCAAATTAGCTCCTAAATCTTATGCGGACTACGCATTTATAATGCATTCTCTAAACCACCTATCTAGTAAAGGGAGAGCTGCCATAGTATGTTTCCCTGGGATTTTTTATAGGAAAGGCGCAGAAAAAACGATTCGTAAATATCTAGTAGATAATAACTTTATTGATTGCGTTATACAGCTCGCTGAAAATCTATTTTATGGAACATCTATTGCAACTTGCGTGCTCGTATTAGCCAAAAACAAGACAGAAAACAGGGTTCTATTTATAGATGCTAGCAAAGAGTTCAAAAAAGAAACAAATAACAATGTCCTAAAAGAAGAAAACATTCAAAATATAGTAGATGAATTTAAAAACAGGACTGATAAAGAATATTTTTCAAGATATGTAGATAAATCAGAAATAGAGGAAAACGACTATAACCTATCTGTATCTACCTATGTTGAAAAAGAAGATACTAGAGAAGTCATCGACATAAAAGTTTTAAATAAAGAAATCAAAGAAACCGTAAGCAAGATAGATAAGCTCAGAATTTCGATAAACGAAATCGTAAAGGAGCTAGAAGATGAGTAAAGATATTATTATATACAATACGGAAGATGGCAAAGCAAATATTAAACTTCACTTAGATAATGGAACAATATGGCTTAATCAATCTGAAATAGCAGAACTTCTTGCAACAACAAAACAAAACATAAGTAAACACATTAAATCGATTTTTGATGATAAAGAGCTAGATGAAAAAGTGGTTGTAAACTATAAGTTGACAACCACTAAGCATGGTGCTATTTCAGGAAAAACACAAACGAAAGAAGTTGCTTATTACTCTCTTGATATGATACTTGCGATAGGTTATAGGGTTCGTTCTGTACGTGGAGTACAGTTTAGAAATTATGCTTCAACCATTCTAAAAGAATATCTCGAAAAAGGCTTTGCAATGGATGATGAGAGACTAAAAAATCTAGGTGGAGGAACATATTTTAAAGAATTATTAGATAGAATTAGAGATATTCGTTCTAGTGAAAAGGTTTTTTATCGTCAGGTTTTAGATTTGTTTGCAACAAGTATAGATTATAATCCTAAGAGTGATGAGGCAAAGAAGTTTTTTGCCACAGTACAAAATAAAATGCATTATGCGATACATGGAAATACTGCTGCAGAGCTTATTTATAGTAGAGTAGACAGTGAAAAAGAATTTATGGGTTTAAGCACATTTAAAGGCGAACTTCCGACATTAACAGAGTCCACTGTAGCAAAAAATTATTTAAGTGAAAAGGAATTAAGAGGATTAAATCAGCTAGTGTCTGGATATTTGGATTTTGCAGAAAGACAAGCAGAAAAAGAAAAGACTATGACTATGAGAGATTGGGTAAATCATGTAGATAAAATTCTATTGGCTACTGGGGAAGATTTACTTATGAATAGTGGTAAAATATCGAGAACTAGAATGTTAGCAAAGGTAAAAGAAGAATATAAAAAGTATAGTGAAAAAACACTTACACAAGTAGAAAAAGATTATCTAGCAGAAATAAAAAATATAGAAAATATAGCCCAAAAAGGAGCTAGAAAATGAGTAAGATAGATGAACTTTTAAAAGATACAAAGGTCGAGTGGAAGAAACTTGGGGAAGTAGGAGAATTTTTTGGAGGTTTGACAGGCAAGACAAAACGAGATTTTGAGAACGGAAATTTTCCTTATGTTACGTATAAAAATATTTATTCAAATATGGAAGTTGATTTGCGTATGCTAGAATATGTAAAAATAGGAAAAGAAAGACAAAATAGATTAATAATTGGGGATGTTTTATTTACAGGATCATCCGAAAATTTAGAAGAATGTGGTCTCTCTTCAGTTCTTACAAAGGAAATAGAGGATTTATATTTAAATAGTTTTTCTTTTGCGTTCAGATTTAATGATGGTGTTAAAATACTACCTAGTTTTTCAAAGTATCTTTTTAGAGATTATAGGGTGAGGAAACAAATAATAAAGGCATCTAACGGTGTAACTAGATTTAATGTATCAAAAGTAGAAATGAAAAAAGTGTTAATCCCCATCCCACCATTAGAGGTTCAGCGTGAAATTGTCCGTATTCTGGACAATTTCACAGAGCTTACAGCAGAGCTTACAGCAGAGCTTACAGCTAGGAAAAAACAATATACTTATTATAGAGATAAACTACTAAGTGAAGAGTATTTGAGGGACTTATCAAAAAAATTAGATGATGTAGCTAATAAAGAGTATGAACTTAGGTATACTACTTTGGGAGAAATTGGTAAGTTTACAAGAGGAAATGGATTACAAAAGAAAGATTTTAGAGAAAATGGAAATCCTGTAATTCATTATGGACAGATTTATACAAAGTATGATTTTAGTACAAATACTACTATTTCTTATGTAGATGATGAAGTATATGCTAAACTAAAAAAAGCAAAGCCCAAAGATATACTTATAGCTAGTGTTTCTGAAAATGCAGAAGATGTTGGAAAATGTGTTGTTTGGCTTGGTGAAGAGGAATTAGGTTTTTCAGGCGACATGTATAGTTATAATACTATAGAGAATCCTAAATATTTAGCATATTATTTTCAAACTGTGGATTTTCAAAAACAAAAAGAGAAAAAAGTAACAGGAACTAAAGTCATAAGAATTCATTCTAATGATATCGCAAAATTTAAAATCACCTTACCACCACTTGAAATTCAAGAAAAGGTAGTAGAAGTGCTAGATAGATTTCAGGACTTGCTTTCTGATACAGAGGGATTGTTACCTAAAGAAATAGAGCAAAGACAAAAACAATATGAATATTATCGTGAAAAACTATTGACATTTGGTTCTATTTGTGATAGCAAGCAAGCAAGCAAGCAAGCAAG
>PDWI01008331.1_pt1 | contig 12247 bp, 10 predicted proteins | sample 1430891 | NCBI WGS metagenome assembly PDWI01 (sample SAMN01162508, study PRJNA174530) | Oral metagenome, whole genome shotgun sequencing project. | biome: Marine environment; feature: Marine mammal; material: Swab sample of the gingival sulcus; isolation source: swab sample of gingival sulcus...
TAATTCCACTTTCATACCACGATATTCCCTCGGCTGGTGCATAAAATGCTGAAAGCAAGACCATCAAGCCGGCAAACGCAAGTACTCCTGAAATCGCTTTTTCCTTATTTTGACGCACAGCAAATAACTGCAAATAAAACTGGTACAGCAAAAATAACGGAAAAATAAACGCACCATATCCAAACGCCCCTTTAAAGAAGGAAGAGATAAATAGCGGTTTGTCCGTTATCACACAAAAAAGCAATGCTAGTGAAACTAGCATGCCAAAAAATTCTAAAACCTTACGAATATCTAATTTAAATTCGCCTTTATTTCCCTGTTGAACCAAATCCTCCAGTACCTCTGGCGCTTTCTTCTAGCTCCTCTACTTCAACAATGTCAACTCTTTCATATTTTGCAATAATAAGCTGTGCCACACGCTCGCCGTTATTTATGGTATAAGGCTCGTTTGAAAGATTTATCATTGGTATTTTTAATTCACCGCGATAATCAGAATCAATCGTGCCAACAGCGTTGACAAGAGTTAATCCATGCTTAATCGAAAGTCCGCTTCTCGCTCGAATTTGACCTTCATATCCTTCGGGAATTTCAACAAACAAACCAGTTGGAACAAGTGTTCGCTCCAATGGTTTTAACGTAATGCTCTCTTCGTGTGAAGAAAGCAAATCCATGCCGGAAGCGCCATTCGTTTTATATTCCGGCAAAGGATTGTTTGATTTATTTATAATCTTTAATTTCATTTACTTCCCTTATTGAAATGAGGGGAGTTCTATTTACGTAAACTGTTCACTCCCCCGTTTACTATTATATTAACTTATAATAACACCTTATGAGATAAGTTAATTCTGCCTTGATCGTCAATTTCAATGATTTTAACGTCTAACTCATCACCAACATTGACGACATCCTCAACACTTGCTACACGCTTTTTAGCAAGTTGTGAAATGTGGCAAAGACCTTCTTTTCCGAATCCAATATCGACAAAAGCACCGAATTTCAAAATTCTTGTAACTTTACCCTTGCACACTTGTCCCACTTCCGGATCCGTAACAATGGCTTTAATATCGTCATGAGCACCTTGACCCGCTGCAGCGTCAGGCGCAGTAATCAAAATAGTACCATCTTCTTCAATATCAATTTTAACGCCATGTGTAGCAGTTAACTTTTGAATAACCTTTCCACCTGAACCGATAACTTCTCTAATTTTATCAGGGTGAATTTTCATTTTAAACACTCTTGGTGCTTTTTCAGAAAGCTCTGCTCTCGGCTTATCAATTACTTTTTTCATTTCAGAAAGGATGTGCATACGACCTTGTCTCGCCTGTTCAAGAGCTGATTTCAAAAGATCACGGCTTAGTCCATCCACCTTAATATCCATCTGTAAAGCGGTAATACCCTCTTCCGTACCTGCCACTTTAAAGTCCATATCACCAAGCGCATCTTCAATACCTTGAATATCACTTAGAATGGCAATTTGACCTTTTTCTTCAATAAGACCCATCGCAATACCAGCAACAGGTGCTTTGATTGGAACACCAGCATCCATTAGCGAAAGGGTTGAACCACAAATACTTGCCTGTGAGCTTGAACCATTACAAGTCAAAACCTCAGATACCAAACGGATCGTATAAGGGAAATCCTCTTCACTAGGAATTACAGGAAGAAGCGCTCTCTCACCAAGTGCACCGTGACCAACTGCACGACGATTTACACGATTCATACCAACTTCACCAACAGTAAACGGTGGGAAATTATAATGGTGTATATAGCGTTTACTGTCTTCCATTAGATCAAGACCATCAAGACGCTGAGATTCGCCAAGCGCACCAAGTGTAGTAATAGTAAGCGCCTGTGTAAGACCACGCATAAACATACCCGAACCATGAGTCATTGGAAGCAATCCAACTTCACATGAAACAGGACGAATTTCAGTAACTGTTCTTCCATCAACACGAGTACCCTCTTCGATGACAAGTTTACGCATTACACGTTTCTCAACAGCCTTAAACACTTCTCCAAATAGGTATTCTCTACCGTCATACTCTTCAGCAAACTGCTCTGCCATTTCGTCTTTCAGCTCAGCAAGAGCGATTTCACGATCATGTTTATCTTTTACAAATAATGCATCTTTAATTCTTGCATCCAAGAACGTTTCAAGAGAAGTAGTATCTTCCTCAGGAACTTCAAATTCAAACTTCGTCTTGCCGACTTGCTGTTGAATTGTTTTAGCAAATGCACAAATCTTCTTGATTTCTTCGTGACCGAACATAATCGCATCAAGAACAACTTCCTCAGGCAAAATATCGGAACCAGCTTCCACCATTACAACCGCATCTTCAGTACCAGATACGACAAGGTGCATTTTGGATTGCTCTTTTTGCTCCGTTGTTGGGTTGATAATGTACTCACCATCAATATAACCAACAGTTACTGCACAAGCAGGCTCCTCAAACGGAATATCCGAAATAAGCAGCGCAATCGATGCACCATTCATTGCAACAGTATCAGGTGTTGCATCTTGGTCAACAGACATTACAGTCGCTACAACCTGTACTTCATTCTTTAATCCATCAGGGAAAAGCGGTCTAATCGGTCTGTCAATCATTCTCGCAGTAAGGATTGCACGCTCTGATGGTCGTCCTTCTCTTTTTATAAATCCTCCAGGGATTTTACCCACAGAGTATAGTTTTTCTTCAAATTCTACTGATAGTGGGAAAAAATCAATTCCCGCTTTTGGCTTTCTCGACGCAGTCGCTGTAACAAGTACAACAGTATCTCCATAACGCATCATAACCGATCCATTCGCAAGATTTGCAAATTTACCGGTTTCTACTACTAATTTTCTACCAGCCACGGTAGTTTCAAACGTTTTTACTTCTCTTATCATATTCCTCCTAATCATTCATAGTAATTATACCTTTTAAATGTGTTTTTTACAAGTTTTTCACCTTAAAAAAAGCACCCATATGGGTGCTAAAACTTATTTTCTTAGTCCAAGCTCTGCAATTAGCTTTCTGTATTTTTCTAGGTCTTTTTCTTTTAAGTACGCTAGTAAATTTCTTCTTTGACCAACCATTTTAAGCAGACCCCTTCTTGAATGGTGATCTTTCTTATGAACATCAAGGTGTTCATTAAGTTCTCTGATTCTCGCAGTAAGGATTGCAATTTGAACCTCTGCGCTTCCTGTGTCAGAATCATGTGTTCTGAACTTCTCAATAACTTCCGTCTTTTTTGCTTTTGTAATCATAAAATCTCCTTTATGGCTATGGCATAGAAAAGCGCTTACCGCCAATCCAAGCTCATGCTTTGGTAGAATATCAAAAATACACCTATTTGTCAAGCATTACTTATCACAAAAATGGCTTTCCGTGAAAAAGTATACATTTTGTTTTCTTCATCTCTTAACTCCAAAATTGCATTACCTATCTCATCATAATTACTACATCACATCCACACAATAACTATAATATTAATCCTTTTTTTCATATTCATAAATACTCTCATCTACTTTTTGTTTCTGTTTTCGCCGAATAATATAAAAATATAATTTTGCTAACTCAAAGCCCCCATAATAAACAAAAATTACTGACCAATAATACACCTTTAATACAAATAAGATTGTTGGAAAAACAAAATAAAAAAATATTAGAAATACCGCTAATTTTTTATTATGACTATCTGGAACATAATTCTTAATGATTGGTTCTCCATGATGTTATATAGTGATTAAAAATTTCAAAAACAGAAATTTTAAGCAGGAGATAACTCCTACTTAAAATAACCTAGTTTTTTGCTTAAGTGTACCTTTGTTTTGCTAAACTTTTATTCTCGCACCATTAAGAAATGTAAATTCATCACGTAATCTTAAAGACTAGTCTGTAACGACCTCAAAGCCCATTTTTTCCCAACCAGCACCAGGGTTCATATCAATACCCATACCGTATTTCAAAGAGTATGTATTCTTGTAACCCATTAATTTTAGCGCTACCATAACATGTGCTGATGTCTGTCCAGAGTAACAGTACACGATGATGGTTTTATCTTTTGGAATATCCACAAACTCCTCTTGCATTCCCTTTCTATAAGGGATGGATATTGCACCTCTAATGTGTCCAGCAGCAAAATCCTCAGCACTTCGGATTGACATAATATAAATATCCTCTTTGTCTTCCATCATTTGCTTCATCACTTTACAAGGCATTAAATTTAGATGTTCTGCATGGTCGCAGTAGTCTTTAATCGCTTCAACAGCTTCCTCATTGTATCCATAATTTTTTTCTTCAAAATCTCTAGGTTCAGTGGTGTAAACATCCCCTTTAGCCAGATTTTTAATTCCCATCCAACCAAGGTTGACACTTCTTGCTTCGACGCCGACAATCTTCATCAAACAAGCTGCTTGCGCCCCAAGCTGTCCACCATAACAATAAAAAATAACCGGTTTATCATTAGGGATTGATTGAATTTTCGTATAAAAATCTCTCGTATAATGAATACTTGTAGCACCCTTAATGTGAGATTCATCATAATCTTCCTTACTTCTAAGGTCAATGATAAACATATCCTCACCCGCTTCGACTTTTCTTACAAACGAAACTGGTGAAATCAAATACTTATTCTTAGGCATATCACTGAGAATACCTTTTGCCGCTTCTGCTAAATTAAAATTTTCCATAATGTCTCCCTTCACTTTCAACGATATTATATAGCAGGACGTAATTAATCGCAAATTAAATTTTTTAGTAACTCATCATTTGCACGAAACTCTTCGCGTTGAGTTTTGAGGACATCAGCAAGTTTCTTTTGCTGAGAACGCACTGCATTACCTTCCCCTGCTTCCGATTGCTTAAAGAATTCATTGACAGCATAGGACAATTCATCCGCTTTCAAATTTTCTATGTTACAAAGTGCTTTTTTCCCAGAAAGATGCATAAACGCATCGACCTTAGGGTCATAACTGAGCCCAATATATTCCGTACCCGCAATTAAAGAAAAAATCAGTGAATGAAGCCTCGCTCCAACCAGTAAATCCGCTTCTTTTATAATGGAAATATACTCTTCAAAACTGCATTGTTCGTCGAAAAATAAGTAATTTCCTTCAATTTCTTTAAAACGCACATCGTTCTCTAAAAAGCGCTTCAGATTGACATCGGTCGCCAAATAAAACGGTAGAAAAATCAAATGGTATTTTGGTGATAATAATTTAATACTTTCAATTAGTTCACCGATTAAATCGCCTTCAAAATCCTTTGCGCGCAGTGCTAAAACAACAACAGGTTTTTCTTTCAATTCCGTCTTATTTGTATTAGTTTTTTCAGTATTTGTTTGTGCATTTATTTCAACGTCCAATTTCTCAACATTTTGACTAGAATCCTCTTTCAAACGTTCACTTTTTATTTTACGGATCACCCCTTTGCCATAGGTGCTCTGAATTTCTGGCAGTCCCATCGCCAAATCGGCGGTAACATATAGATTATCAGTCTTGACCCCAATTTTTCTTAAATAATCATAGGATTCGGGATCTCTAAGACTTGTAAAGACTGATTTTTCAATTTCTCTACGCACCAAGTATTGGTGGAATTTAGAATTTAAAGGCCCTACACCACAGGAAACAGAAGCCGTTTTTTTGCGCCAAATCCTCGCGAACGTCATCGCTAGCACATAGTACAAAAGACTTCTATTGCTTGTTTTGTCTTGAAAAAGACTTCCTCCACCACTGATATAAACATCCGTTTTGATAATTTCCTTTACCAAATGATATACCGATTTTCTCTGGTAGGCGTGAACGCCCAATCTTAACTGCGTCTCCTCCGGTGCTTTTGATAGTACCGTAATATCAACATCAGGATTTATTTCCCGAAGTTTTGACACCAAAGAACTGAGAATTGCTTCATCCCCAATATTGTAAAACCCGTAATATCCAGATAAAAGAACCTTCAACTACTCATCCCCTCTATTGTGATCCGTAGAAGCATCAATTTGTTCATCATTTAGATTTTCATCACTCATTACCGTAGAACTATTCAATGACGCATGATTACTCAACACGTCCTCTGATCCGATAAATCCAGTATCAGGAGCAGTCTTTAAATTCTCGCTTTTCATTTTAATTCTTTGATATATCATAAATAAAATATGGAGCGCTACCAAAACAGCAAAACCGATGATGATTCCCATTCCCGCTGAAATCACACTCCTATAAAACGAAATTCTAAGAGGTGTCCTCGTATGACAGAAACTATTCTGAACAGATGACAGACCAATCATTGAAACCATTAAAAACGGAAGAAGTGACTTTTTATGCCCTTTAATTGCCAAATAGAACGTGACAAAAATCGCAGGGAACGCAATGAGGAACTCCTTGTTTCGCGGTCTTGCTATAAAGTGATTTTCCAAATAGTTTCGGAACAGCTCCTCCGAAACGGAGATTCGTCCACTATTTCCACTTCGAAGCAGATAAATTAGTCCGACAAGCCCTGCAAATCCAAGCAAAATAATCATATAGACTTTTACATCAATTAACAGGATTCTTTTGAGACCTTTCACCAAATCATCCGCTGTTCCTCTGTGCCATAAAACCATGTAGTATAGCACAATACTTAGTAACGCAGGAAGTACAAGGCTTAATTTCACGCCTCTAAAGTGTGCAAACTCAAGTAAATAGGTCTTTCCAGATAAAATCGAAGCGGTAAAAAACGCGCCAATCAAAGTAATCGAGAACATCAAAACAAAACCAGAGGCCGAGTATAAAAATGTCTTTATAAAACCTAACTCACTCCTAGGTTTTTCAGAGGCAGAATTAAACGCATGGCGTCCACCAATTTCATCATGATTTTTTCCTCTTACATCATTTCCAGCTGAATTTTCTCGGTGAGGATGTATCCCTAATCGGAGTGTCAAATATTTTATATAGCGTAGTCCAAAAAACGCCGCTACAAGTGGGAAGAAAACAGCAGAGCCAAATGCTATAATATGAATTGTTAGCGACTCTCGTTTTAAGAGAGCTACCGGCAAAACAAGAAGCATCACAAGAAATAATCTCAGCTCCCAAGCACCTCGATACCACGTTCTCGTCAATAGGAAAAAGAGTGCCCCCATACCGTATGCTACGAAAAGATAGAGCCACTTATTATAATACGGCGATTTCATAACACTCGCCTCTCCGACTGATATATGATGCTGCTTTAAACGCTCTGAAAGATTTTTAATGATAATCCCGTAACAGTCAAGATCCTTACGATACCAATCCTTATGTCGCAAAATCGGCGATAGGTAAACCGAACGAATATTGCGATCAGTAATCGCTCGATAAATTGAATTTTCAACTTCTTTAGCGCCTTCTAACCGTCCTAGATACTCATATTTCTTCAATATATAATCTGGCACAACATAGCAACGAACCACGTCATAGTCTAGTTGACCTGCCAGCGAAACATTTCCGAAACAACGCTTAAATCCCAATTGATTGTCCGCTTCAACAATATTTATGTGCATACCGCGTTTTTTTAATTCTTCCGCCGTTTTCGGCATCACATGATTTGTAAACAAATCATAGCCTAACGCAGAACGACCACTAAAAACAACACTATTCGTATAGTTTCCACCATTATCATACGTCTTAAAAAAGTAGTCTAATTGCTTTTCACTATCTGCAAATAAGTAATTTTTTGGCTGGAGAGTTACCTTCATACCATGAGCGTTTACCTGTTCAATTTTGCGCTTGTCAAAGCCAACACCCATGCCGTATATTATATTTTCATATTTTTCTTTTTTAGCCATGTAAATGTTGGAATAATCATCAGCCACAGTTTTTATGTAATAGTATCCATCAAAGACAATAAAACTATTTTCCTCAAAATGAAAGGTATGATAACTGCTCTCACCGTATTTTTCGGCAAGTGTTTTGACAAGCCTATCATAGAGCACGGCATCAGGAGTCTCCATTACAAGCGTAAACTCATGCCCATTAGCGCTGAGATAATCAAGCATTGTGGCAGGCATACCATCTTTCCAACGATACTGTCGTTTTAGTTTATAGTAATCAGTACAAAAAAAATCTTCATTATCAACCAAATTAGTGAGTTTATCTTCACTTACCACTATAGAGGAAAAACCAGCCTTTTTTAATACATCAATCATTTCGTCCATTGAAATACCGACAGTTTTACTGAGTTCATAAAACTTATTGTAATCGGCGATAAATTCAACGGTATCCATCGACTGTTCCGCTCTATTTCTATTCAACGACAAGAAAATGACTGCAATAATTGCAATCAAAATAAACACATATTCCAAATATCTGACAAATTTTTTCATAACACCTCACCTGCACCAACTAGCACGATTAATACGCTAGTTGCAATAAACAGAAAACGTTTTATGCATGTAATTCCAATTCGTTTTTTTATAGTTTCGTTACTTTCAATCTTAATCATCAACTCTATGATAACAAAATTACAAAATAAAAACCACCAGCTCAAGGTTTTTACAAGGACTTCTAAAAACTCATATAGTCCATAAATTTCTGAGATATGCGAACGTAAAATAAATTTCTAACACTGTTCGAACACAATAGATTTAATACTAATCTAGGTTTAAAATTTCCAACACTTAACTCCTTATTTTTAATCTATTGGAACGGTTGGGAAAATTTAACAGAGATTAGTATAAGTTTTTAGAAGTTTCCTTGAGTTAATGAGTAATATTATAAGTTCTTTTTGATAATGCCTCTGCTCTTTAATCCAGCAATAATAACAAACGCCACCACAAAACCGGACGCAAACTGAATTAAATTAAATGGAACAGACGCCATCGGCAGTTGCCAGTTTCCCTTCATAATCGCAGCCGCCACATAATAGCCGACAATCATTATAAACCCTGAACCAATCATACCAACCGTTAAATTGACATTGTTTGCATTTTTTCGAACGACAGATGCCATGAATAGCGCCATTAACCCTTTAATAATCAGTGTTGGCAACATCCAATGAGCATACCCACTAAAAAAGTCTGCCATCATCGAACCAATTCCGGCAGTGAGAACAGCCGATAGCGGATCAAGAATAGCCGCTGCCACAAAGATAACAGCATCTCCAAGATGAATGTATCCCTCCGTTGCCGGAACAGGAATCTGAGGCCACATGGTGATTGCACAAACCAATGCACCTAAGATACCAATTAATGCCACTTTTTTTGCTGAAAATTTCATTTTTCCTCCACGTATAAATAAATTTCTAGTATTACAATGAAAAAGGCAAGCCGTTTTTTTAAGCCTGCCTTTTTGTGTTATACACATCTACTTTAATTCAAAATTATTCCTCTGATTCAGCTGGTTCTTCAGTAGCAGCATCTTCTGCAACTGCACCTTCTTCTGCCTCTTCAGCTGGAGCAGCTTCTTCTACTTTAGATGGCTCTACAATTGTCGCAATAGCAGCAGTTGGATCTTCGAGAATATCAATACCCTCAAGACTTTTAATGTCTGCAACTGTAATTGTACTTCCGATTCCAAGTCCATCAAGGTCAACCTCAATGTACTCAACAAGGTTCTTAGGAAGAGCCTCAATATTAACCTGATCCATAAGCTGTTGAATGATAAGACCTTTTGCCACTTTGTCCTGATTCACAAGGTGAATAGGTAGTGTAACTCTGATTGTTTGACCAGCAGTTAGGTGTTGGAAATCCACATGAATAATATCTCTACGAACTGGATGTCTTTGAATCTCCTTAACAATCGCCATTTCCTGTGTGCCATCAATTTCAACTTCAACCCTAGCACCTACGGCATGGTGAGCCAAGAACTTTGTAAGTTCGCCTGAATTCATGTAGAGTCCAGTGCTTTCATATTCTTTACCGTAGAGCACAACTGGTGTGAAACCATCCCTTCTAAGTTTAGCGGCACTTTGTTTACCGTAAACGTCACGCTTTTTCGCGCTAAGTACTTTTCCTTCCATATGTCCTCCTTTTATATACGAAACTAGTATTTCGCAACCAAAAAATTATAGCACTCAATCAAGTATTTGTCAAGATTTTCAATATCAAAATATGATTATCAGACACTCATTACGGAAATCAATTCTCACCCAATACTTTGTCAAAACATTCGTAAATTAATCCATTGCCATTAAATTCTACATAATCGTTTTCTTCACTTCCAACAGAAGATTTTTTCGATTATTTATCACACCAGCAAGCACAGTACTCAAAAGATAAAGTGCTATTTCCGCTAACGAGTAGTGATAATATTGAAACGAAATCATACCCTTGTTACCATAAACCGCAACAAAAGAAATCACAAACGCAAACAAAGTAATTAGAACACTACCAAATAGCGTAGACCATAACAACTGCATTTTTGACACTCCCAGCGTCCGCATAAGTGCTCTTTCCTGTGACCGCATATAACTAAGCACAAAACTCATTCCAAGCCCCGCTGCAAAAGTAAGCAATACAAAAATAGAAAGCTTGGCTTTTTCTCTAGTAATATAGCTATTTACCTGAAGGAGTTGCTTTTCATAAAAATAATCATCAACCACTAAAACAGGCGGATTTGTTTTCGAAAGCCCTCCTTTGTTTTCCTCATAAAACAGCTTAATACTATCTGAAATTTCTAAAATTTCAGGTAAAAAACGATTATCTGAAAGAACAAATTCAAAAAGTTCTGTCTTTTCACGAACTTTAATCCCTCTTTTTTCAATCACTTTATTCGTCATATCGACTATGGCAGAAAGCATTTTATTGTGCGTAAAAAGATAATTATTACTATTAAGCCCAACCTCTTTTAATTCTTCCTCCGAAAGTGGTTTATAATAACCAGCGATTAAAAAATTCTTAAAACCCGAATCAACTTCCGCTTCACCTTCAACATGTTCTTTCGGATAAGAGAGAGCAAAAGAAATCTCCGTAGCCCTTTCATTAGCAGTCATATCTTCTAACCCTAGCCCCAAAAAGCCATAAGGAACAAGTACGCCCTGCTGCGTTTCATCTTCTAAAAAACTTTCATCAAAGCCAGCGTTCCAGTCGATTTCTGCTTTTTTAAAATAATCAAACTTAATATCTTTCGCCAAATTCATACCATAAAGAAACCCTTTTTCCTTATCCGCAAAATCAAGTTCGTGATAGGTTCTTTTATCAAGATTCGAAACCAAGTACCCGTACTTATCGTCGTCAAACTGACTAACTGCATACCAATCTATCTTCGTAGAACTTTTGTCTGCATCAAGCGAACATCTTATCTCCACAGAATTACTAAGTTCCTCTTTTTCTTTATATAATTCCTCAATTCGCAAAGCACTAAGTGTTGAAAATATCATAAAAATAGCAAGCAGAACAATCGTTATTATCGTCCAATGCGTTTTACTCTTTAGCCCTATTTTTAAAAATTTAAATAGCATTTTAGACCACCGCACCATCCTTTATTTCAATCTTTTCATCACACCAATTAGCAAGTTCCATATCGTGCGTAGCAATAATCACCGCCCGACCTTCTTCTTTAGCAAGTTTTTTCAAAATATCAAACACCTGCTTCCCATTAGCAGAATCAAGATTTCCCGTAGGTTCATCAGCAAGAAGTACCTCCGCTCCTGTCACAAGTGCTCTGGCTATCGCTACTCTCTGTTGTTGCCCACCCGAAAGCTGTCTTGGCAACCTTTTATAAAACGAATCATCTAAATCCACTTTGCCAAGTGCCTGACGAGCTACTTGCTCCGCCTCTTTCGTTTTAGCACCAGCTAACCAAAGTGGAAATGCTACATTTTCCACAGAATTCAACATCGGAAACAAATTAAAATTCTGATAAATAAAACAACTTTTCGTTCTACGATAAAGCTCTTTATTCATTTTCTTTAAACTCTCATCGTCAAAGAAAATTTCGCCTTTTGTCGGGTTGTCTAGTCCGCCCAAAAGCGAAAGAAGGGTTGTTTTGCCACTTCCACTAGCACCAACCAACGCATAAATTTTGCCCGCTTCAAAAGCAAGACTAACATTTTTGACCGCCTCTACTGTCTGATATTTATTTTTATAAAAATAACTTACATTTTCTACTTTTAAAACTGCTTGTTTCGTCATAATATCTCCTTTCAAACACTCTACTTACCAAGACCGGCTTTCTTTCTGCCGAAGGCAAAACTTGTTAAAATCGAAAGTCCAACCGCTACACCAAAGACTACAAAAGGCAAAATGTACACACTACTAAAATCAAGTGTTTCCACCATTTCTCCGCCAAGTGATGTCATATTTTTAAGCAGTATTTTTT